>Ga0334898_1000054_pt1 | contig 220566 bp, 193 predicted proteins | sample GraSluR3_MG_10_FD_207228 | JGI IMG/M metagenome (GOLD analysis project Ga0334898, IMG submission 207228) | Sludge microbial communities from methane-producing bioreactor in Wageningen University, Netherlands - Granular Sludge_3_08-R3 | ecosystem: Engineered > Bioreactor > Anaerobic >...
CGAAATTTTAAGGAAAAAGAAAAAGCGGCTACTTTATTTTAGTGCAATTTAATCAACAAAAAATTACAGGTTACCATTAAAAACACAAATCACAAAAAACTTGCCAACGATTACTTGACACTTACTTGCAAGGATAGGTTGCTTGTGAAACCATGAAGAATGTGGTACTATAATCGCAGCCAAGAGCCGTTGCAACAAGGCTTGTTGGGGGATTGATAAGAAAGGGAAGCGACAACGATGGAATCAATGGGAGATTTGATAAAGGGTAGTAAGAAAATTGTCTTAAAAATTGGGAGCAATGTGCTTTCTGATCCAAATGGGGTGGTAGACAAAACGGTTCTTCACGAAATCGTGGAGCAAGCAGCCGAGTTGGTCCGGATGGGAAAACAAGTCGTTATCGTGTCTTCCGGTGCGGGTATATGTGGTGTGGGTGCTATCAACAAGTGGACCCGGAGAGGCGATATTAATTATAAACAAGCATTGTGTGCCATCGGGCAGGTAGAATTGATGATGGCATACAAGGAAGCCTTTTGGGATTACGGTGTTCATGTGGCGCAGATTCTGTTGACCCGAGAGGATTTTTCGGATCAACATCGAACATTGAATATACGAAATGCACTGTTTACGTTGGTAGATGAAGGGGTTGTTCCCATCATTAACGAGAATGACAGCGTGTCGGTGGACGAAATAAAAATTGGAGACAACGACACCTTAAGCGCGTCAGCTGCCAATTTATGGAATGCGGATTGTTTGATCGTGCTGTCGGACATTGATGGTGTCTATGATAAGGACCCAAAACGATACGAAGACGCCGCATTAATTGAAGAAGTCTGGGATATTGACGGGCTTTTAGAGGAAATCGATGTGCTAGGGAAGAGTGACTTTGGGACAGGAGGCATTCTCACTAAAATTGAGGCCGCCCGCCGTGTGAATGAATATGGTATTCCTATGATTTTGCTGAATGGAAGAAAGAAAAACGTGATTCGTAAGGCCTGGGAAGGTCAGGAAATTGGAACTGTATTTTTTGGAAAATGAGGGGGGATGAATATGAAGCTAGGATTCATCGGAGCCGGTAATATGGGAGGCGCACTCTTGAAAGGGTGCGTAGAATCAGGGAATTACGTCAGTCGTGACATTATGGTTTGCGACAAAGACCCGGAACGTCGGAAAAACTGGGAAGATTTATTGTTGGTGAAAACCACAGAAGATATTGGCCAATTGGTGGCGCATAACGATCTCATTCTCTTGGCCATTAAACCGGACAGTTACGGAGAAGTGATGCCTTTGGTACAAGAGAATTGGGCGGCAGGAAAAATCTTGATTTCTATGGCAGCTGGCATATCTTTAAAATATATGGAAAAGATTCTCCCTTTGTCGGCGAAAATTATCCGCATTATGCCCAATACACCGGCGATGGTAGGAGAGGGAATGATTGCAGTAAGCCCCAATCGGAATGTTTCCAATCAAGACCTAGAGAAAGCCATGGAAATCTTTCGTAGTGTGGGAAAAGCGGAGGTGGTTCCGGAAGAATGGATGCACTGCATCATTGGTGTCAGTGGCAGTTCTCCGGCATACACATACCTCTATATTGAAGCCCTGATTGAAGGGGCCGTAAATAACGGAATGAATCTGGAAATGGCCACACGATTTGCGGCCCAGTCGGTGCTGGGGGCTGCAAAGATGGTGTTGGAAACGGGGGTGGAACCAAAGCAGCTTTGCCTGAATGTATGCTCTCCGGGAGGAACCACCATCGAGGCGGTAAATACACTTTTTGAAAATGGGTTTAAGGATAATGTGAAAGAGGCATTTCAAGCGGCGGTGGAGAAATCCAAGATTATGAACCGTACCGAGTAGTCTTTATGAAAGGAAGAAAAGAGGCCAAAATGACGTTTGAGGAAAAAACCATTCACTCCGAAATGATTTATAAAGGGAAAATATTAAACCTTCGAAAGGATCGGGTATTGGCGGTGAATGGTGGTATTTCCGAAAGAGAGATTGTGGAACATACCGGTGGTGTAGTGATGGCAGCGGTGCTTCCCGATGAGCAGATGGTTATGATTCGACAGTATCGCAAGGCCGTGGAACAGGTGGTGTTTGAAGCACCGGCTGGAAAGCTGGAGCCGGGAGAGAAATTGGAATCGGCGGCCCTTCGAGAGTTAAAAGAAGAGACGGGGTACCAAGCGGCCACCATCGAGTATATGGGTGCCTACTTTAGTAGTTGTGGATATACCACGGAAAAGCTGCATTTGTTTTTTCTGAAGGATTTGACACCTGGTGAGACATCCTTTGATGATAATGAAGCCATCGTTGTGGAAACATGGCCCTTGGATAGATTACGAGAAATGGTACTTCAAGGAGAAATTGTGGATGCCAAGACGGCACTGATTATTTTATTAGCCTATGAAAAAAATAAGGCGGCCGGAAATGCATAATTGTTATTGTAAACCGAAAGAGGGTGAGATATAATAGGGGCACTCCCAAGTAAGGGGAGGCACAAATGGGGAGGTTCATGGTCTTATGGAAGCCTATCTGGAAGAGTTCATGGAATATTTAACAGAGGAACAAGGGAAAGCCAAGAACACAAGGGAGGCTTATCGGAGAGATCTGTTGGAATTCCAACGGCGACTGGCGGAAAAGGAAATTATCGGTTTGGAAAAAGCCACCAATACAGATGTGGTGGGATATTTGTTGGACCTTAAGAATACAGGGAAATCTGCGGCTACTGTGAATCGGAAGGTGGCATCCCTTCGCGCATTTTATCGATTTATGGTAGAGAAGGGGTACGTGAAAGAGAATCCCACTTTTCGAATCAAATCCCCGAAGATTGAGAGAAAAGAACTAGAGTATCTGACGGTAGAGGAAATGGACAAGTTGTTGTCCTTGCCGGACGGTTCTTTACGCGGTGTGCGAGACCGGGCAATCCTGGAAGTTTTATATGCCACCGGCATACGAGTTAGCGAAATTACGGAAGCCAATTTGGAGGATATCAATTTAAGAATGGGCTTTGTGACCTGTAAGGGTGAACACGGAAAGGCACGAATTGTGCCAATGGGGCGGCCGGCCAAAGCGGCATTAGAGGAGTATGTGTACGATGCCAGGCCTAAGCTTCTTCGAAAAGATCAAGAAAAGGGCAAAGAAGAAAGAGCCCTTTTTGTCAATTATGCCGGGGATCGAATCACACGACAAGGTTTGTGGAAAATCATCAAAGAGTATGCCAAGAAAGCAGGTATTGAAAGCAACATAACCCCCCAAACATTGCGAAACTCTTTTGCCGTGCATATGATACAAAATGGAGCGGATATTAAGTCCTTGCAAGAGTTATTAGGTCACGAAGATCCTTCGGCCACCCAGGTGTTCCTGTCAGTCACCAAAAGCCGAATCAAGGATGTATATGACAATACCCATCCTCGCGCATAATGGAATTAGGAAAATTTGTTTGCATTCCCAAGTGGCCCATGCTATAATATCAAAGTTATTACGGGCGGTCCTCTGGAGGGGGAAAATGACTTCAAGAACGTCTTGGGAGAGAGGAGGAAATAACAAATGGATATTATGCAGGCAGTAGGACAAGAGTACCTGAAGAAAGATATTCCGGAGTTTGGTGTGGGAGACACAGTAAAAGTGCACATCAAAATCAAGGAAGGAACCAGGGAAAGAATTCAGATATTTGAAGGATTTGTTCTCAAAAAACAAAATGGCGGCGTCAGCGAAACCTTTACGGTAAGAAGAATCGCTTCTGGAGTAGGCGTGGAAAAGACCTTTCCTGTACATTCGCCAAAAATCGAGAAAATCGAAGTAGTGCGTAAGGGCGATGTCAGAAGAGCAAAGTTGAACTACATGCGACAAAGAACCGGAAAAGCAGCCAAGATCAAATCCAAGTAATGGAAGTAACTTCTGAAAGGACCCTATGGGTCCTTTTTCATCGTTTTAGAATCCTTTGGAAGGGAGAGAAAAAATGAGCACCATCAACTGGTATCCCGGACACATGAAAAAAACCAGAGAACTCATTTCCGAAAACTTAAAGGCCGTTGACTTGGTGCTAGAAGTGCTGGATGCTCGCATTCCTCAATCTTCCCGCAATCCTATTCTGGATGAGTTAATCAAGAATAAGCGAAGAATTGTGGTGTTTAATAAGAGCGATCTGGCGGATAAAATAGCCACCGACCAATGGATTCAAGCCTTTCAACATAGAGGTGTGGAAGGTGTTCGCATGAATGCCATGAGTGGAAAGGGCATAAAAGAACTATATAAAAGACTGGATTCCTATCGGGAGGAAAAGAATGCGGGAAGGCAGGTGAAGAAACCCTTTCGTATCATGATTGTGGGGGTGCCCAATGTGGGCAAGTCTTCTCTCATTAACCGATTGACAGGGCGGAAAAGCACACAAACGGGAGATCGCCCAGGTGTTACTAAGGGAAAGCAGTGGCTTACCATGGAGAATGGCATGCAGCTACTAGATACCCCTGGCATTTTATGGCCTAAGTTTGAAGATCCCCAGGCAGGGAGGAATTTGGCCTTTTGCGGATCCATCAAGGATGAGATTATGGATTTGGAAACCTTGGCACTAGAGCTAATCGAAGTGCTATCTGAGAAGTACCCCCAGCTCTTACAAGACAGATATCGCCTAGAGTCCATCGCCGAAACGCCTTTGGCCACCATGGAAAACATTGCCACCAAGAGGGGATATGTTCAGGCGGGGAAACGATTCGATTATCAGAGAACTGCCCGAACCCTGCTGGATGAATTTCGCTCCGGCCAGATAGGTACTATCACCTTGGAAATGGAGGGGGAGGATAACCAATGAGATATGAAGAGAAATGGGCTCTTCGATTTCAGCAGTTAAGAATGATGGAAGATGAAATGCATCAGCAAGGGATTTCCTATGTAGGTGGAGTGGATGAAGTGGGGCGCGGACCATTGGCCGGACCCGTAGTGGCTGCCTGTGTGGTTCTTCCGGAAGATTTTTATGCGTATGGAATCGATGATTCTAAAAAAGTACCGGCAAAAAGACGAGAAGAGTTGTATGAAACCATCTGCCATAGGGCGTTGGCATACGGAATCGGTCAAGTGGAGCCGGATATCATTGATGAAATCAATATTTTAAGAGCGGCTAAAAAAGCCATGGCCCAAGCCATTCTAGCTTGCGATAGAATGCTTTCGGTAAAAGGAGTTCAATTGGACTACTTGTTGATAGACGGTATGGAGGTGGAAGATGTGGCCATTCCTCAAATGGCCATCATCAAAGGAGATGCCACTTGTCTTAGCATTGCGGCGGCATCCATCGTAGCCAAGGTAACTCGAGATCACCAAATGGAAGCCTATCACTTGCAGTATCCAGGCTATGACTTCGATCAAAACAAAGGGTATGGAACCCCGAAGCATTATGAAGGTCTGTTAAAGGAAGGCTTATGTCCCATTCATCGAAGAAGTTTTTTGAAAAACCGCTCTTATCCATGCAAGTGAGAGATATAGCAGTTGCTCTCTATGGCAAGAGAGGTATATAATAGACAAAATTTATGGTAAAGGAGACCAGTATGAGCTTTAAAAGTGATATCGATATCGCACAAAGTTCCTCTATGAAGCCGATTCAAGAAATCGCAGAGGCGGCGGGGATTCCGCAGAAATACGTAGAACTATATGGAAACCATAAAGCAAAGATTGATTATGGAATTCTTCAAGAGAAACAGGGCCAGCCGGATGGGAATCTGATTCTGGTAACGGCCATCACACCCACTCCGGCGGGAGAAGGAAAAACCACCACCACGGTAGGCTTGGCGGACGGACTTCGGAGGATTGGGAAGAAATCTTTCGTGGCGTTGAGAGAGCCTTCCTTGGGACCGGTATTTGGTGTAAAGGGAGGAGCCGCCGGCGGCGGATATGCTCAAGTGGTTCCGATGGAGGATATTAATCTTCACTTTACCGGAGATTTACATGCGGTAGGTGCCGCCAATAATTTGTTGGCCGCTATGCTGGACAACCACATATACCAAGGAAATGCATTGGGAATCGATGTACGAAAAATCACTTGGAATCGATGCGTGGATATGAATGATCGTCAGCTTCGAAACATTACCGATGGGCTGGGGGGTAAGGCCAACGGAGTACCGCGAGAGGATCATTTTGATATTACAGTGGCTTCTGAGGTCATGGCGGTTCTATGTTTGTCCAAAGACATGAAAGATTTGAAGGAACGGTTGGGTCAAATCATCGTGGCATACGACCACCAGGATCAGCCGGTTACGGCGGCACAGCTAAAGGCCCATGGTGCTATGGCGGCGCTCCTAAAGGATGCTTTGAAGCCCAATCTGGTTCAAACATTGGAACATACACCGGCCTTTGTTCATGGAGGGCCTTTTGCCAACATCGCCCATGGATGTAATTCCATTATGGCCACACGGACTGCGTTGAAACTGGCGGATTACGTGGTGACCGAAGCGGGATTCGGAGCCGATTTGGGGGCGGAAAAATTCCTGGATATCAAGTGTAGAATGGCGGGGCTACAGCCGAAGGCCGTGGTGATTGTGGCTACCGTACGGGCTCTCAAACATCACGGAGGTGTGGCGAAGGCGGACTTGGGTATGGAAAACCTGGAAGCATTGGAAGCCGGATTGCCGAACCTGCTTCAGCATGTGGAAAACATAACCAAGGTGTATGGACTACCGGCAGTGGTGGCCATTAACCGATTCCCCACAGACACGGAAAATGAATTGAACATGGTGGAAGAGAAGTGTAAGGAGCTAGGGGTTCGTGTAGCTCTTTCTCAGGTTTGGGCCAAAGGGGGCGAAGGAGGAATGGCGCTGGCAGAAGAGGTGGTTCGACTTTGTGAGCAGGACAGCACGCTTTCCTACAGTTATGACCTGGAAGAATCGATGGAAGAAAAGATTCGTTCCATCGCCACGAAGATTTATCGCGCATCGGACATCAACATTTTACCGGTTGCCAGGAAGCAAATGGAACAGCTTACTGCATTGGGATTTGGGAAATTGCCCATATGCATGGCCAAGACCCAATATAGCTTTTCGGACGACCCCTCCTTGCGGGGAGCGCCTCGGAATTTTGTGGTTACCATCCGGAACATCAAGGTCTCTTCCGGTGCGGGCTTCCTGGTAGCTTTAACAGGAGATATCATGACCATGCCGGGATTACCCAAGGCTCCGGCAGCTCAGGAGATTGATGTGGATGAGATAGGGAAAATCAGCGGATTGTTCTAATTCATGATTTTCCATAAAAAAACACATATAAAGAGGTAGAAAAGAACAAAAACAGCGTCAATATAATTGTATTGGCGCTGCTTTTTTGGTAGAATAGCATACGGAGGTTATCCCACATGACGCAACACTTGAAGGGCGCTGCTGTGAGCGCTGAAATCATTGAAAATATAAGGATGAAAGGAAGTTCCTTCCCGGGCCGGATTCGGTTGGATTTATTACGGATGGGAGAGAAGGGAGAGGACCTTTCCTACGAAAAAGCCATCATAAAAAAGGCGGAAGAGGCGGGGATTTGGATCAAAACCCATGCTTTGCTGCCAGACTTGACTCCCCAACAGGCAGAGCGGTTGATTTTAGATTTGAATGAGGACCCGGAAGTGCACGGAGTTCTGATCTTTCGTCCCCTGCTGAATCCTGCGGTGGAACAACGAGTTTTATCCACCCTAAGTCCAAAAAAGGATGTGGATGGTATCACACCTCTGTCTATGGCCGGAATATTTAGGGATGATGCTTCGGTTTTTCCGCCTTGTACTGCCCAGGCCTGTATGAAGATATTGGCATATTATCAAATCCCTCTAGAGGGTAAAAATGTAGTGGTCTTGGGACGTAGCCAGGTTATTGGAAAACCGGTGGCCATGATGCTTCTAAAAGAAAATGCCACCGTGACCATTTGTCATAGCAAAACCAAGAATCTGAAAGAAGTAGTAAGACGAGCAGACATACTGGTTTCCGCCATGGGGAAAGCCAGGGCGGTTACCCGGGAGTATCTTCAACCGGGACAGATTGTGTTGGACGTAGGCATTAACTTTGATGAACAAGGCAAACTTTGCGGAGATGTTGACTGGGGAGATGCGGAGAAAGTTGTGGCCGCCATTACACCGGTTCCCGGTGGTGTGGGTTCTGTTACCACTGCCCTTCTACTTGAGCATACGATGGAAGCAGCAATGAGGTAGGGGATGAGCATACTGTATGTGGATGGAAGGGCCGGCGCATCCGGCGACATGATGTGGTCTGCTTTGTGGGATTTGAGTAGAGGGCAAGGGTTATCCTTTGATGAGGAATTGGATCAGTTGCAAAGTTATTTTCCTCCCGAAGAATCCTATCATCATCGTTCCTACCGGAGGATTGAAAAGATGATTCATCATGCCCCGATTCCTGATAGGGCGAAATTATATGCGAAAAATATTTACCAAACCATTGGGCGGGTAGAAGCTCAGATTCACGGATGTACATTAGACAATTTACATCTTCATGAGCTGGGACGCAGTGAAGCAATCCATAACATTCTGGGGATTGCCCTTTTTTATCATGGTCTGTCTGTAGGCGGGCTACGTTGTTCCCCCCTAACCGTAGGTAGTGGAAAAGTCAGATGTAGCCACGGAGATATGGAAGTTCCCGTGCCGGCGGTGCGCTCTCTCATGAAACAAAGCTCACTTTTTTTTCAAAAGGGAACCGTATCGGAAGAATTATTGACCCCCAGCGGACTGGCTGTCTTAATGGGATTGGATGCCGAACCGGGAAGTATGCCCCGTGGAAGAATTATTGGTTCGGGAGAAGGCAAAGGAACGAAGAAGACAGGGCTAGGCCATTTGAAAGTGCTGCTGATAGAAGAAAATTGAACCATTCATTCTCTTGTCAAAAGGGACAGTGTTGAGATAAAAAAAGGAGATATATTATGCAAAAAAACTTGGCAAAAACTTACGACCCAAAAGAATTTGAAGACAGAATTTATCAGGCCTGGGAGAGTCACGGCACTTTCGCGGCGAAAAGGGATCCCAATAAGACACCTTTTACCATCGTAATGCCACCACCGAATATCACGGGCCAATTACATATGGGACATGCATTGGATCAAACATTGCAGGACGTGTTAATCCGATTTAAACGGCTACAAGGTTTTAGTAGCCTATGGGTGCCGGGGTCGGACCATGCCAGCATTGCCACCGAAGTAAAGGTAGTGGATAAGTTGCGCAATGAAGAAGGCTTGGAAAAAGAAGATATTGGAAGAGAAGAATTCTTAAAAAGAGCCTGGCAGTGGAAGGAATTGTATGGAGGAAAGATCACGCAACAATGTCGGAAACTGGGAGATTCTTGTGATTGGCAGCGAGAACGGTTTACCATGGATGCAGGCTGTAATGAGGCGGTTACCGAATTTTTTATTCGTCTTTATGAAAAGGGTTTGATTTACAGAGGGAACCGGCTTATCAACTGGTGCCCGGAATGTGGCTCGGCCTTGTCTGACGCAGAGGTAGAGCACGAAGATAAAAATGGACTGTACTGGTATTTTAGATATCCTGCCGTAGATGGGGGAGAAGGTGTGGTAGTAGCTACCTCCCGGCCGGAAACCATGTTTGCGGATGTGGCGGTGGCAGTGCATCCCCATGACCCCAGATATCAACACTTGATTGGGAAAAAGGTGCTGCTCCCTGTGGTAGGAAAAGAAATCCCGGTTATAGCCGATACATACCCAGACCCGGAAAAGGGAACGGGGGCGGTGAAAATAACTCCGGCTCATGACCCCAACGATTTTGAAGTAGGGCAACGACATGGACTGGATAGTCCTGTCTGTATTGATATGGATGCCAAGATGACAAACTTGGCGGGGAAATATGAAGGTTTGGATCGATTTGAATGCCGAAAGGCCTGGGTTAAGGAGTTGGAGCAAGCGGGTTACTTGGTGAAGACGGAGGAGAAAGTCATTCCTACGGGAGGTTGTTACCGTTGCAATACCGTAGTGGAACCCATGCTTTCCGATCAATGGTTTGTGGCCATGGAAGAATTGGCAAAGCCGGCGATGGAAGTGGCAAAAAACGGCGAGCTTCAACACGTTCCGGACCGATTTGAGAAGATTTATTTACACTGGTTGGAAAATATTCGAGACTGGTGTATTTCCCGACAATTATGGTGGGGGCATCGGATCCCGGCATATTATTGCGATGATTGTCATCATATGATGGTGGCCAAGGACATGCCGTCCTCTTGTGAAAAATGTGGGGGAACCCTGAGACAGGACGAAGATGTTCTGGACACTTGGTTTTCCTCTGCTCTATGGCCGTTTTCCACGTTGGGGTGGCCGGAAAAGACGGAGGACTACCAGTATTTTTACCCGACGGATGTATTGGTGACCGGATACGATATTATCTTCTTCTGGGTTGTTCGAATGGTGTTTTCCGCTTTGGAAGCCACGGGTGAATCCCCTTTCCAATATGTGTACGTACACGGGTTGGTACGAGATGGAGAAGGGCGGAAGATGAGTAAATCTTTGGGGAATGGTATCGATCCCCTGGAGGTCATTGAGGAGTATGGAGCAGATGCACTGCGGTTTACATTAACAACGGGGGTGACGCCGGGTAATGACATGAGATTTAAATTGGATCGATTGGAATCCTCTCGAAATTTCGCCAACAAGCTATGGAACGCGTCCCGGTTTGTAATCATGAATTTGACGGACGAGGAAGGGAATTTTCTGGAAATGTCTTCCCATGCGTTGAAGGACGAAGACCGGTGGATTCTTCATCGGGTCAATGAAGCGGTTTCTTATACCACCCGGATGATGGAGAAGTTTGATTTAGCGTTGGCGGGTCAACGAGTTTATGAACTAATATGGAATGAGTTCTGTGACTGGTATATCGAGCTGGTGAAAGAGAGACTATATGGTGGGGACGAAGAAGACAAGAAGGTGGCTCGATGGGTGTTGGTGGAGGTGATTCGAGAGCAATTGCGACTGCTGCATCCCTTTATGCCTTATATCACCGAAGAAATATGGAGTTATTTGCCACGCATAAAAAGGGAAGATAATCCGGAAGGATTTCTGATATGTGATGAGTGGCCTCTTTTCAAGGAGGAAAGATGCTATGAGAGCGCAGCGTTGCGAATGGAAAAAGCCATGGAAGTAATTCGTGTCATTCGGAATATCCGAGCAGAGGCGGACGCCCCCATGAGCAAAAAATTAAAGGCAGTTTTGTTTGTGGAAGAAAACACCAAAGAGCTTTTGGAACAAGGACTGGCTTATGTGAAAAATTTGGGCAACATGTCAGAAATTCAGCTGACGACGAAAAAAGAAGAAATTCCGGAGGATGCCATGAGTGGAGTTATGGAGGGTGCATCCCTGTACATTTCCAGGGATGATTTGCTGGATTATGAAGCGGAGTATCAACGACTGACCAAAGAAAAAGCCCGCCTTGAAAAAGAGGTGGAGCGAGTAAGGAACAAGCTGGCCAACTCGGGATTTTTAGGCAAGGCTCCACGAGAAGTGGTTCAAGAAGAAGAAGAAAAACAGATAAAGTATGAAGATATGCTGAGAAAAGTGCTGGAAAATTTAGAGTCGGTGGAAAAGAAAAAATCATGACAACAGCCACGATGGAACGAATCAATGAATACAATCGATTTGGAAGCAAGCTGGGTTTAGAACGAATGGAAAAGCTGATGGAGCTTCTTGGGAATCCCGAAAAGGAGCTGGCGGTGATACATGTAGCCGGCACCAATGGAAAAGGATCCGTATGTAGATATATTTACGAGGTGCTATTGGAAAACCAATATCGAATGGGACTCTATATTTCTCCCTTTCTGGAGGTTTTTAATGAGCGTATGGAAGTGGGGGGTCAAAGAATATCAGATGTGGAATTGGAGCGGCATACGAATCGAGTTCTGGAAGCCGCAGAGATTTTACAGTCCCGGGGGGAAGAGTCTCCAACGGAGTTTGAAATCGTAACCGCCATTGCATTTTCCTTTTTCCAGGAGCAACAGTGTGATTTTGTAGTGCTGGAGGTGGGGTTGGGAGGTTCCGGAGATTCCACCAATGTGGTGGAGAACCCCTTGATGACCGTCATTACTTCCATTTCCTATGATCATATGGATCGATTGGGAAATACTTTAGCAGAGATTGCAGGGGAAAAGGCGGGCATCATTAAAGAAGGTGTCCCTTGTGTGATGCATGTAGAAGATCGGGGCGCTGCCAAGGTGATTGCCCGAAAAGCCTATGAAAAAAATGCGCCCCTTTACGATGTGACCCGGCTGAATTATCACAACTGGCATCACACCTTGGAAGGACAGGGTTTTGATGTAAAAATCCAAGGTACGGACTATTCCGGAATCCAAATTCATATGCTGGGGCTTCATCAAGTACATAATGCGTTAACGGCTCTCACCGCCCTGGAGATTCTTCGCCAAGAGAAAAAAATATCAGTGACCAAGGAAAGGTTCTATCGGGGGATGGAACGAGCCATTCAGCCGGGTCGCTTTGAAATTATGAAGAAAGAACCTTATGTGATTCTGGATGGGGCTCACAATCAAGCCGGCGCCCAGTCCTTGGCTGAAACCATGGGTGAATTCTTCCAAGGGGCCTCTGTATTAATGGTGGTGGGGATATTGGCCGATAAAGAGGTGGATGATATGATTGCCCCATTTTGTCAGGTGGGCAGTGCATTCATTGCAACAGAACCGTTAAGTCCTCGGGCTCTTTCAGCAGCCGACTTGGGGGAAAAGTTTAAGGCGAAAGGGAAACCAGTGGAAGTAGTAGCGAATATGGAAGAAGCCACCCGGCGAGCTCTCCAACGGTTAGAAAGAGAAGACTGGGATGTTTTGATTTTTGGTGGTTCATTATATCTTGTGGGGAAGGTAAGGGAGATGATGGGAAATGGGAGATAAAATGGTAAAAGAGAAAGTTCTTTTTTATTACAACCCCCATGCAGGAAATGGATTGTTCAAGAACAACCTGGACTATATTATCGAACGATTTCAATTGAAGGGGCTTCATCTGGTACCGGTGAGAGCCGGACAAAATGCGCAGCTCTATAAGGTGATGTCACGGATTAACCCGGATGAATATCGCCAGATTGTGGCAGCAGGTGGGGATGGTACATTGAACATATGCGTGAATGCTATGATTAAGAATGATATTCACCTCCCCTTGGCCATTTTTCCTTCCGGCACTGCCAATGATTTTGCCCATTACCTGGAGCTCCCATTGGAAATCAAGGAAATGACCGACATTGCCCTGGGACATCGAATCACAGAATCGGATGTGGGCATGGTGAATGGAAGAGCATTTATTAATGTATCTGCCATGGGTATGATGGTGGATGTAAGTCAACGTACCGACCCTGTGTTAAAAAATACGCTGGGAGCCCTGGCCTATTATTTGAAAGGACTTTCGGAGTTTCCCAATCTCAGGCCCTTACCGGTTCAGGTGGAAAGTGCAGAAACCAATTACGAAGGGGACATGTATTTTATGTTGGTCATGAACGGTACCTCAGCAGGCGGATTCCGAAAGCTGTCTCCGGATTCTGCCATTAACGATGGCAAACTGGCGGTGACCATATTTAAAAAGATGCCGGTGAAAGATTTTGGACCCTTGTTAATCAGTTACCTTCAGGGAAATCATCAGAGCAATCGAAATGTTCTTCATTTTAAAACGGAAGAGGTTTGGGTGGATTCTCCCACAGACTTTGGAACCGATGTGGATGGAGAACCCGGTGAAAAGCTTCCTCTGCATTTTACGATATTGAAGAGAAGGCTGCAAATTTATACCTATATGGATAATATGAGAGGTCCCATTTGGTAGAGAAGCCAACAAAGGAGATAGGATGAAACAAGACAATATATTTGACAACAATCAGCTTCCTGCGGAATACCAACTAAGGGTTACAGAGGATTATGAAAAATTAGTCCCGTTTTTTATCGAAAATGAACTGGAATTCAGTGAAGAGGAACCAGTGAGTACGGATATCATAAAAGGGTGGGAGTTGGTTCGACGTGCAGATGGCTTTCTGATCGGCGCTACGGTTTTGGCGAAACGCCAGGGGGAGTACATCATCGATGGTATTGCAGTGGATCCTGAATTTCGACACGTAAAAGCCGGGAAACTGCTATTGGACCAAGTGTTGGCGGAAGTGAAGGCCCGTGGGGGGAATCGAATTTATCTAGTGGCCCGAGCTCCCGAATTCTTCCGAAAAGCCGGATTTGTTACGGCTCCCAAGGAGGAAGCGCCTCATTTTTTCGAATGCCTTACTTGTCCCCAGTATCAGGTCAGCTGTTTTCCTGAAATCATGAAATGGGAGGTGTAAACCTTGAAAATTTTACTGGATGGTATGGGGGGAGATTATGCCCCGGCATCGGTGGTGGAAGGCGCGGTGGAAGCCCTTCCTTTTATAAACCATGAGATTGTGATTCTAGGTGATGAAGATCAGATAGGCAAAGAGTTGGACAAATATAAGGGGAACCTTGGGCGGATTTCCGTTGTGCATACCACAGAAATCATTACTAACGAGGATGCGCCGGTAAAAGCGGTGCGCACGAAAACAGATTCTTCCATTGTCAAAGGTATGAATATGTTGAAAAATGGGGAAGGAGACTTGTTCATCTCCGCAGGTTCCACAGGGGCCCTCATGGCGGCAGGCCTTTTCATCCTGCATCGAATTACCGGTATAGATCGGCCGGCGATTGCCACCATCTATCCTATATTGAGTGGTGGATTCTCACTTCTTGTCGATGCGGGTGCCAATGCAGAGTGCCGAGCATCCAATCTTCTGGAGTTTGCCTGCATGGGCAGCATATATATGGAGAGTGTGATGGATGTACCGAATCCTTCCATCGGACTTGTGAATATTGGAACGGAAGCACAAAAGGGAACCGCCACCATTAAAGAGGCCTATGGGTTGCTAGAGGCTAGCAAGTTACACTTTATAGGCAACGTAGAAGCGCGGGAGATTCCGGTTGGTGTTTGCGATGTGATTGTGGCCGATGGATTTGTGGGAAATGTGATTTTAAAATTGACAGAGGGACTGGCGTTGAATATTCTCTCCACCGTAAAGAAAAAAATAACTTCGGGTACGGTGGCTAAGATGGGAGCCCTTATGTTAAAGGGGAAATTCATGGAGCTGAAGGAAGAATTTGATTATTCCGAGTATGGAGGGGCCCCTTTATTGGGGATTCGTGGCCCGGTGATAAAAATGCACGGTTCATCCAATGCCAAGGCAGTGAAAAACTCTCTAATCAAAGCGGTTCCCTTCATGGAAGAAAATGTGGTGGGCCGTATTGAATCCGCCATCGAAAATCTGAAGGAGATCAACATTGCTGACTAACATAGAGAATACCATAGGGTATCATTTTGAAGAACGTAATCTATTAATTCAAGCCCTGACACACAGCTCATACATCAAGAATCCGGAGGAGCGTGTACAAAAAAACAATGAGCGGCTAGAGTTTTTGGGGGATGCTATTTTAGATGCAGTGGTTAGCCAGGAATTATATCTCCGTTTGCCCAACATGGAAGAAGGGAAGCTAACAAAAATTAGAGCGCGGGTGGTGTGTGAAAACTCCCTGGCGAAACTAGCCAGAACCTTGGGTCTGGGCCAATATCTTTTATTAGGTCCGGGAGAAAATCGAACCGGGGGAAGGGACAAGGATTCTATTCTGGCAGATACCATGGAAGCAGTGATTGGTGCCGTAGTTTTGGATGGAGGATACTTTGCGGCGGAGAAATTTATACTGACCCATTTTGGTGATGTTTTAGAAGATACCATGAACCAAAGCTTCATTAGTGATTATAAGACATTGATACAGGAAACCCTCCAGTCCGAAGGAGAAAGAGACTTCCAATATCAGGTGGTGAAGGAAGAAGGCCCGGACCATGCGAAGACCTTTTATGTGGAGCTACTTTTAAAGGATATGGTGATTGGTAGCGGGAAAGGAACCAGTAAGAAAGAGGCGGAGCAGAATGCCGCCAAAGAGGCGCTTGAAAGGAGAGGCAACATTGTATTTTAAACGAATAGAGATGCAGGGATTCAAATCATTTGCGGAGCCTGTCACCTTGGAATTGAATGATGGAATCACATGCATCGTTGGGCCCAATGGTTCCGGGAAAAGTAACATCAGCGATGCCATAAGTTGGGTTTTGGGAGAGCAGAGTCCAAAAATGCTTCGCGGCGGGAAGATGGATGAAGTCATTTTTGCAGGGACGGCTTCGCGAAAATCCCGGGGCATGGCGGAAGTGACTTTGGTTATCGACAATTCTCAAGAAATTCTCCCCATCGACTATAACGAAGTGGCCATTACACGAAGAATGTATCGGTCTGGGGAAAGTGAGTATGCCATTAACAACAACCCTTGTCGTCTTCGAGATATTCGCGAACTCATTATGGATACGGGAATTGGTGTGGATGGATATAGTATTATTCGACAAGGAAAGATTTCTGACATTATTAGTAATAAAACCGAATCCCGAAGAGAGATTTTTGAATCGGCGGCAGGAATTGTTACTTACCGAAATAAGAAGGCGGAGGCGGAAAGAAAACTGGCTTCTGCCAACCAGCAGTTGGAAAGAGTTAACGATATTGTAACGGAAATCGAGCGACGCATTGGCTCCTTGAAGGAAGAAAGTGAAAAAGCGGTAGAATACTTGGATTTGCGGGAGCGATTCCGTGAGCTGGAAATAAATATTACACTTAAGAATCTGGAAAAGATACAGGTGAATAGTCAGGCTTTGGAAACGGAGTTGTCTCATTCCAAGGAGGAAGTAGAAGCTATTAAGAAGGAAAAGGAAGTCCTGGACCGACAGGTGGAGGAAACTCGTCTTAAGAATGAAGAGCTGGAAGAAAAAACACAAGAAGCTTCTGAGAGACAATTGCAACTCATTGACCAGTTAAATCAGTTGTTAAATGCGGAAAAGTTATATGGAGAGAGACGTACCAATCTGGAAAGCAACATTCATCGCCTGGAGCAAGAACTGGTGGATTTAGATGAGCGGATCCAAAGAGAGGAAGAAAATGCCGAGGGGCAGTACCGCATTAAGGAAGAAACCGATGGTAAACTGAGAGTTTTGAGAGAGCAACTTCAACAAAAGTTAGCGGCCCAAGATGAGCGTTCCAAAGCATATCAGATTCTAGTCTCTACGGCGGAAGAAAAAAAGAGCGAGATTTTTACTCTGTTGACGAAAGAGGCCAACAAACGGGCAGAGGCGCAAAGTGTGGAAAGCTTGCGAGACAATCTTCTGCATCGCAAAGAGAAGATGGTGGTAGAAAGCAACCAGGAAGCGGAACAAAATGAAGAAATTCTCATTTCAAGGGAAACCATATTAAGCCAAGTCCAAAAGCTGGAGGAAGAAATTACTGCCTTGAAAACCCAATGGGAATCCGAGAAGGACTCCCGTATTCAACTGGAAAAAACAGAGCAGCAGAGGACGCGAGACCTGGAACAACTGAAAATTGAAATGGGGCAGATGCTTTCCCGAAAGCGAACCATCGAAGAGATGGAAGCCAACTATGAGGGGTATAATCATGCGGTAAAATACATTATGAAGTCCGGCATCCCTGGGCTTCATGGAACCGTAGCGGAGCTGATTCAGGTGCCACCGGGGTTTGAAGTGGCCATTGAGACCGCTTTGGGAGGTAATATTCAGAATATCATCTGCCAGGAGGATAAGGATGCGGAGAAAGCCATTGCTCTTTTAAAAGAAAGCCGTAGTGGGCGGCTGACTTTTCTACCGGTGACTTCCTTGCGAAGTGACCCAGTACAAAGAGAAGAACAGGTAGAGAAAGCAAAGGGATTCCAAGGGTTTGCCTCAGATGTGGTAGCTTGCCAGACTCCCTATCAACGGATTAAGGATTATTTGTTGGGCAAAGTAGCCATTTTCGATACCATGGAAAATGCCATTACTCTTTCCAAGACGGTAAAAGGTTTTCGATACGTAACACTGGAAGGAGAGTTTATTAACACCAATGGGGCGATTACCGGCGGCAGGCATCGCAACAACACCGCAAATCTTTTGGAGAGGAAAGCGGAAATCGGAAAATTGGATCAGCAGTTGGATCGTAAAGAACAAGAAAAACGAAACCTGGAGAAGGAGGTGGATGCCCTTCACAGGAATTTGGAAAAAACCCTATCTTGGATTTCTCAAAAGGATGGTGAAATCCGAGCCAAAGAAATGGAACTATTATCACAAAATGGCACCTACCGTTCCATATCAGACCATTTGTCCGATATCAATCAGCGGAAAGAAATCAGACAACAAGAGCTGCAGCACTTAGAAGAAGAGGCACAACAGGCTCAGTTGATGATGAAACAGCTTCTGGATGAGGCGGAGGAATCCCGTCGAAAGGCCGGTGAACAAGAACAAGAAGTGGAAGCCTTGTTGAATAGGCAATGGGAAGAAAAGAGCCGACTGGATGAATTAACGGAGGAAATAACGAAGTCTCGAATGACTACCTCCTCCTGGGAAAGCGAAAAGCAGGGGGTGGATGCCATCGTTGCCATGATTGAAAAATCCATGGACCAGATGAAGAGAGAGAAACAACATAAAGAACAATTGAAAGTGCAATATCAAGAAGAAAAAGAAAAAATCCTGTCCGGTACAGGCGGGGATGTGGAGCTCCTGAAGGAGAAAGAGCAGGAAAAGAAGCAGATTGAAGAGGAGTTAAAACAGCTGCGATTGGAAAAAACAGAAGTGTTCCAGCGGTTGACACGAGTCTCCAAAGAAAAAGAAGCTTTGGATAGAAGGTTGGAGGAATTGTCCACCCATCGAATGGAGATGGAAATCAAAAGGGGTAAGAATGAAACCTTAACGGACACCTACAAGGAACGATTATGGGAAGAGTTCGAAGTCTCTTATGCCCAGGCATTGGAATGGAAGCGAGAAGATTTTGTCTTGACCACTGCGGTACGGGAAAACCGGGAAATCAAGAGTCGCATGCGTGAGCTGGGAGAAGTGAATGTTGGGGCCATCTCGGAGTACCAGGAAGTGAAAGAACGATATGACTTCCTCACGGAACAGCGGGAAGATATATTAACCGCAACGGATGGGTTGAACAAGATTATACACGATACGGATAAAATCATTCGAGCCAGATTCAAGGAGAGCTTTGATCAAGTGGCAGTGAATTTTGAACATTTTTTCCGAGAGCTGTTTGGCGGCGGCAATGCCCAACTGGTATTGGAAGATTCGGAGAAACCACTGGAATCTGAAATTGATATCATCGCACAACCCCCGGGGAAAAAGCTCAGTAACATTAGTCTCCTGTCAGGAGGAGAGAAGACCATGACCGCCATTGCACTTATGTTCGCCGTATTAAAAACCAAGCCCACACCCTTCTGTATACTGGACGAAGTGGAAGCGGCATTGGATGAAACCAATATCAATCGTTTTATAAAAACCCTTCATCACTTTGAGGATGATATTCAATTTACCCTGGTGACCCATCAAAAGGCCACCATGGAGCATGCGGATACGTTGTATGGTGTAACTATGGCGGAACAGGGAATTTCAAAAGTAATTTCCCTGAAGCTAGGGGATGAATTTGACTTGGGAGAAAATTAATGGAGTACGAAAAGAAATCATTTTTTGGTAGACTCAGTGAGAGATTAACGGATACCATCATGGCCAGAGGCAAAGTAGACGAGGACATGATGGAGGAATTGGAAGAGGTTTTGATTACCTCTGATATTGGTATGGAAACCACATTGAAGATCATGGACCAGCTTCGTCAAATTATCAAAACAGAGGTGCTGGTGAATCCGGAAAATATAAAGAGGCACCTGAAAGAAATTATGATAGGGATTGTTGACAGAGAGGCGTTGTCCTCGATTACGAAAGAACGTCCGCTGGTAATTTTAGTGGTGGGGATCAATGGCGGTGGAAAAACTACCACCATAGGCAAACTGGCCTACTTGTTACAGAAACAAGGAGATGGCATTTTGTTGGCTGCAGCAGACACCTTCCGGGCTGCCGCTTCGGATCAGTTGGAGATTTGGGGAGAACGAAATGGAGTCCCCACCATTCGACACAAAGAGGGAGCGGATCCTTCGGCGGTGATATTCGATGCCATTGCCTCCGCCAAGGCCAGAGGAACCAGTGTGTTAATTGTGGATACGGCAGGAAGACTGCAGAACAAGAAAAATCTCATGCTGGAATTGGAAAAAATGAACAAGGTTATCACCCGGGAATATCCGGATGCCGCCCGGGAGACGTTGCTGGTGTTAGACGCCACCACAGGGAAGAATGCAGTGTCTCAGGCCAAGGAGTTTTCTCAAGTATGTGATTTGTCGGGAATGGTATTAACCAAATTGGATGGTACCGCAAAAGGAGGCATCGTGTTCACCATTGTGGACGAACTGAACCTTCCGGTTAAGTTTATCGGTGTAGGAGAAAGAATAGAGGACTTGAAGCCATTTGTGGCGGAAGAGTTTGTAGGAGGAATATTTGATGAGTAAACCCATCGTGGCGGTGGTAGGCCGCCCTAATGTGGGGAAATCCACTTTCTTTAATAAGGTGGTAGGACAACGCATTTCTATCGTGGAGGATTCTCCCGGGGTAACCAGAGATCGAATTTATGCAGAAGCGGAGTGGAGCGGAAAGGAATTTGCGCTCATTGATACGGGGGGGATCGATCCGAATACCCAGGACATTATTTTTTCTCAGATGCGGGTCCAGGCAGAAATTGCCATGGAAATGGCAGATGTGATTTTATTTATGGTGGACGGGAAGGATGGATTGACCACGGCAGATCACGAGGTGGCAAGGATTCTCATGCGAAGAGGGAAAAATGTGGTTTTGGTGGTCAACAAAGTGGACAAGATGAAACTCCCGGATAATTTCTATGAATTCTATGAGTTGGGGTTGGGAGATCCCATTCCCATATCTTCCGTAAACATGTTGAACTTGGGAGATTTGTTGGACCTGATAGTAGCGAAATTTCCTTCTGAATCGGAAAGCCAAGACGTGGAAGCCACCCAAATTGCCGTGGTGGGAAAGCCCAATGTGGGGAAATCTTCTTTGATTAATGCTCTGCTGGGAGAAAATCGAGTCATCGTATCCCCCATAGCAGGCACCACTCGTGACTCCATTGACACACCCTTCCAGTGGCAAGAGGAGCCCTATGTTCTTATAGATACGGCAGGGATACGAAGGCGTACGAAGGTACAGGAAGATATTGAACGGTACTCGGTCATTCGTGCCATTGCAGCCATTGAGCGATGCGACGTCTGTTTGTTAATGATTGATGCTCAGGACGGCGTAACCGAGCAGGACAAGAAAATAGCCGGGGTGGCCCACGAAGCGGGGAAAGGCATTCTAGTGGTGGTGAATAAGTGGGACCTGGTAGAAAAGGAAACCAACACCATGAAGGACTTTGAAAAAACCATCGGCAGGGAATTGCCTTTTATGGCGTATGCACCCACTGTGTTCATTTCTGTCAAAGAAAACCAACGAATTCAGAAGGTAATGGAAATGGCCAAAGTGGTGTCGGAAAACCGGGCCATGCGTATTTCTACAGGTGCATTAAATGCATTAATTCAGGATGCCATGATGATGAAGCAGCCTCCCTCGGATAAAGGGAAGCGTCTCAAGATATATTATGTTACGCAAGTGGGAGTCAAACCTCCACTTTTCGCCTTTCAGGTGAACAAAAGGGACTTGATGCATTTTTCATATTCTCGGTATTTGGAGAACAAAATCAGAGAAGCCTTCGGATTTGAAGGAACTTCTGTGAAGTTTGTTTTTCGGGAAAAAGGGGAAAAGGGGGAAGCATAAATGTGGGCGATGGTTGCTCTGGTGGCATTGGGAGGATACCTTCTTGGGAATATTAACCCTTCCATTATCCTGGCAAAAATGGCGGGAAAGGATATTCGAAAAGAGGGAAGTGGCAATGCAGGAACTACCAATACCTTACGAGTATTAGGGAAGAAAGCCGCGTTAGCCACCTTGGTAATTGACGTTCTAAAAGGAACCTTTGCGGTACTTATGGGGACCATGATTGCTAACCATTCCCAATGGCCTTATCATGTTGTATTGTTGGGGATGGTGGCAGGGCTGGGTGCCATGACTGGACATAATTGGCCTGTTTTCTTTGGCTTTCGTGGCGGCAAGGGTGTTGCCACTACCTTTGGTGTATTGGTGGGTGTCCAGTTCTATTTGGCACTGGCCTGTTTTGGGGTGATGGTGGGGTTGGTATTCATCACACGAAGAGTATCGGTGGGATCAATCGGTGTGGCCATGGCACTTCCCATACTCATTCCCTTGATGGGACGAGAGGCTTATGGAGAACCGTCCGGATGGTTTCTGACATGGGGAATTATCATTAGTCTGATGCTGTTATTTAAGCATCGCGGGAATATAAAAAGGTTATGGAGAAAAGAAGAACCCAAGCTGAGTTTTAAGGGGAAGGGAGCATAATATGAAAAAAATTGGTGTGATTGGGGCAGGAAGCTGGGGAACTGCACTGGCCATTACCTTGGCAGACAAGGGCCATGAAGTGAATCTTTGGGATGTGAACCCCGTTCATTTAGAGGGATTGGAAGAGAGCCGGGAGAACAAGCCATTTTTACCGGGGATTCCCTTGAGCCCTGGAATTTCGATCCGAAAAGAAATGGAAGAAACGGTAGCTGATCGAGACATGGTGGTTTTTGCTGCACCGGCCCAACATTTTAGAGAAGCCCTGACCCAAGCGTTGCCCCACTTAAAAAACCAAGTGTTGGTAAATGTGGCCAAGGGAATCGAACAAAAAACCTTGAAACGGATGTCTCAGGTAGCAGAGGAAGTGGCACCGAAATTTGATTATGTAGCATTATCCGGCCCCAGCCATGCGGAAGAGGTGGGGCAAAAGCTACCTACTACGGTATCCGTAGCCAGCAGAAAAGAACAGGCCGCCTTGATGGCACAAGAGGTTTTTATCACGGACCGTTTTCGCGTATATACCAATCGGGATATTCTAGGTGTGGAGTTGGGCGGAGCCCTGAAAAACATTATCGCATTGGGAGCAGGCATTTCTGACGGTATGGGCTTCGGAGACAATGCAAAGGCCGCCATTATGACCAGAGGTATTGCGGAAATTGCACGTTTGGGGGTGCAAATGGGCGCCGAAAGGGAAACATTCCTGGGGCTGGCCGGCATTGGAGATTTGATCGTAACCTGTACAAGTATGCACAGTCGGAATCGACGGTGTGGTATTATGATTGGAGAAGGGTTGGCTCCGGAAAAGGCTATTGAGAAAGTCGGAATGGTAGTAGAAGGAATGTACACCACGGAGGCTGCTTATGAACTGGCAAAGACATTCGAAGTGGAAATGCCCATTACGGAAGTCATCTATCAAGTAGTATATCAGGGATTAGATGCCAAGCGTGCGGCAGATGCACTGATGCGACGTGACAAGAAACATGAATAATACTAAGTATATCCAGGACACTTATCACATTAAAACCTTTGGTTGTCAAATGAACGAACATGATTCGGAAACCATGGCAGGCATGTTGGACCAATTGGGATACCAGGAAGTGGAAGCGCCGGAACAAGCCCAGGTACTTATCATTAATACATGTAGCGTTAGAGACAATGCGGACAAGAGCTTCTTCGGAGCCTTGGGCCAGTGGAAGAAGTTGAAAACCCAAGAGGGTGGGCGTGTGGTTTGCGTGGGTGGTTGCATGATGCAACAGGAACATATCGTGAAGGAAATCCAGTCCAAATATCCTTGGGTAGACGTGGTTTTTGGAACCCATAACCTTCATCAGCTTCCAGAGCTAATCGGAGAAGTTCAAAGGGAACATAAACGGAAAATTTGCGTTTGGGACCAAGCGGAGGAAATGGTGGAAGGACTTCCCGCCAAGCGCTTACACTCTCACAAGGCTTTGGTGGATATTATGTATGGGTGCAATAATTTCTGTACGTATTGTATTGTCCCCTATACCAGGGGCAGAGAACGTTCGAGAAAAGCGGAAGATATTTTGCAAGAAGTGAGAGAACTGGTAAGGGACGGAGTGCGGGAAATTATGCTGCTGGGGCAGAACGTGAACTCCTATCAACCCAGTTTCCCCGACTTGATTCATAAGTTGGCAGAAGTGAAGGGGTTGGATCGCATTCGATTTATGACATCTCACCCCAAGGATATCAGTCCGGAATTGATTCAAGCATATGGACAGTTTCCTGCCCTTTCCAAATACATTCACCTTCCGGTACAAGCAGGAAGTAATGAGGTGCTTAAGAGGATGAATCGCGGATATACCAGAGAACATTATTTGTCCTTGATTCATCGCTTTCGGGAGGTGGTGCCGGAAATTGCCATCAGCACAGATATTATTGTGGGCTTTCCGGGAGAAACGGAAAAGGATTTTGAGGATACATTGGATTTGGTTCGACAAGTAGAGTTCGACTCCGCTTTCACTTTCCTGTATTCCATTCGAAAGGGCACGCCGGCAGAACACTATCCGGAACAGATTCCCGAAGACATAAAACATGAAAGATTTAATCGGTTGGTGGAAGAAATCAATGGGATTGCTCTTCAGAAGAACAGTGCCTACGTGGGGAAAATCGAACCGGTTTTGGTGGAAGGATTTTCGAAAAGAACCCAAAAAACCTATCAGGGCCGTACCGACACATTTAAACTCGTAAACTTTCCGGCAGAGCCGGAAGATGTGGGCAAAATTCTCCCGGTGGAGATTACGGAAGCAAACACTTTCAGTTTGAAGGGCCGCATACAACGTTAGGAAGGGAAAAGATGTATACCTATTTGGCCCAGCATATTCCATTGCTGGCAGCAACCATCATTCTAATAAATATCTTCATCGCTTCTACGGTTGTTTTTCTGGAGCGAAAAAACCCGTCTTCCACCTTGGCCTGGGTAATGGTAGTTTTTTTCTTGCCCTTGGTTGGAATTTTCCTCTATTTCATGCTATCCAACAAGGTGGTAAGTCGGAGAGTCAGCCGTCTTACCCGGGAGGAGGAGGCCTTTATTCGGGGTTCTCTCATCACCCAGATGCAGGAAATGTCTACCGGAGATTATGTTTTCCATAGCAAGAAAACCGTGATATGGAAGGATATGATTCGGCTCCATCAAATTCTGGCCAAGGCTTACTATACCCAAGATAACGATATTCAGATTATTACCGACGGACATGAGATGTTCGAAATGCTTTTAGAAGATATTCGAAATGCGAGGAACACCATCAGCATCATGTATTTCATCATTAAACCGGATGAAGTAGGGAGAAGATTTCTAAGAGCCCTTGCGGAGAAAGCGGAAGAAGGGGTGGAGGTTCGTCTATTGGGAGATGGATTGGGATGCCGTCGTCTGACGAGAAGGGTGCTGGCTCCCTATAAAAGCAGCGGCGGCCGTTTTGTCTTTTTTCTGCCTCTGAAATTGCGATTTTTAAGCCCCCGATTAAATTATCGGAACCATAGAAAGTTAGTCATTATTGATGATACTATTGGATATGTGGGCGGCTTTAATATCGCTCGTGAATATTTGGGACAAAAAAAGAAATTTGGATATTGGAGAGATACCCAGCTTCGTCTGACGGGCAGTGCGGTCCAGGACATTAATGCTAGATTTCTGTTGGATTGGCGCGTTGCAGCCAAAGAAGAGATTCCTCTCAATGATGCCTACTTTGCGCCCCCCATTGGAGAAGGCACCTCCGGCATACAAATTGTAAGCAGTGGACCGGATACAGAGAAGGAGGAGGTTAAGAGGGGATATAACCGGATGATTTCTACGGCGCAAGAAAAGATATGGATACAAACACCATACTTTGTTCCCAGCGGCAGCCTGCAAGAAAACCTGAAAGTAGCCGTTCTTTCCGGAGTAGATGTTCGAATCATGATTCCCAACAAACCGGATCACATGTTTGTATATTGGGCGACATGGGGCTACGTGGGAGAATTGATTGAATTAGGGGCCAAGGTTTATATTTACGATAAAGGATTCCTCCATGCTAAGACCATGGTAGTGGATGGCGAGGTGAGTAGCATCGGTTCCGCCAATTTCGACCGAAGAAGTTTTCGTCTTAGCTTCGAAACCAATGCCTTTATCTATGGGGCCAAAGAAGCTCGTCGGATGGAAGAAATCTTTGAAGAGGATATGACACACAGTTATCTGCTGACAAAGGAAGCATATCGTGAAAGAGGTGTTTGGATTAAAGCCAAGGAATCCGTTTGCCGCCTTTTGTCAGATTTACTATAATACAAGAATACAAGAAAGGGAGACGCACAGTATGTATGAGGTTTTGAGAGAAAGAGATCGTGAGGTTTATGATGTCGTAATGAGGGAAGAGTCCAGGCAGGAGAATAAACTGGAGATGATTGCCTCGGAAAATTTTACCAGCCGTGCCGTAATGGAGGCTTGTGGCAGTATTTTGACCAACAAGTACGCAGAGGGCTACCCGGGAAAAAGATATTATGGGGGATGCGAACACGTGGATGAGGTGGAGACCTTAGCCATTGATCGAGCCAAGGGATTGTTTGGCGCAGAATTTGCCAATGTACAGCCTCACAGTGGGGTATCCGCGAATATTGGAGTATATTTTGCATTGTTAAATTTGGGAGATACGGTGTTGGGTATGGATTTATCCAATGGAGGTCATCTGACCCATGGAAGTCCGGCCAATATTTCCGGGAAATATTTTAACTTCATTCCGTATGGATTACATCCGGATACGGAAACCATCGATTTTGATCAGGTTCGAGAGCTGGCAAAAAAACATCGTCCCAAAATGATTGTGGCAGGGGCTTCGGCGTATCCCAGAGTTTTGCGATCGGATTTGTTTCGGGAAATCGCAGATGAAGTGGGGGCTTTGCTCATGGTAGACATGGCCCACATTGCAGGTCTGGTTGCAGGAGGTGTGCATCCCAATCCGGTAGAACATGCCCATGTGGTAACTACCACCACCCACAAGACCCTGAGAGGGCCTAGAGGTGGCATTATTCTAGCTAAGGAAGAATTTGGTGCGGCCATTAATAAATCCATCTTCCCTGGAGTGCAAGGCGGTCCTTTAATGCATGTCATCGCAGGAAAAGCCGTATGTCTCAAGCAAGCCCAAGAGCCTGGTTTTAAAGTGTATCAACAGCAAGTGGTGAACAATGCCAGAGTATTGGGAGAAGAATTGGGGAAACATGCATTCGATTTGGTATCCGGTGGAACCGACAATCATCTTTTGTTGCTAAACCTGGTGAAGAAAGGCCTGACAGGAAAAGAAGCGGAAATTATGTTGGATGAAGCCAACATCACCACCAACAAGAATGCGGTTCCCAATGATCCCCAAAGTCCATTTGTTACCAGCGGCATTCGACTGGGCACACCTGCCCTGACCACCCGTGGGTTTCAGGAAGAAGAGATTCGGAAGGTGGCTGAAGCCATCCACCTTGTGTTAGATACAAAGGGGGAAAAGTCAGAGGAGGCTCGAAGTATTGTGAAGGAGCTTTGTGATAAGTTTCCACTCAGCGAATGGGAGAATCGATAAATGAAACGATTTTTAGATCCAACAGTTCTTCTTTTTCTCGTTATCATGGCCTTTATGGCCATTACCGGAGGCCGTTTTTCCAGCCCGCAAGCATGGCTCATTCATACGTTGATAATCTTACCGGGAATCGTGATCGGTCTATCCTTTCACGAATTTGCCCATGCCTACTCGGCCTACAAGTTGGGGGATATGACACCGAAGTTCCAGGGTAGAGTGACGGTAAGTCCCATGTCTCATATGGACCCTGTGGGGATTATCGCCTTGATTTTTGTAGGATTTGGTTGGGGGATACCGGTACAGATTAATCCGAACAACTTTAAAAAACCCCGACGGGACGAATTAATCGTCGCCTTGTCGGGGGTTACTACCAACTTTATTCTTGCCTTTCTGTTTATGGGTGCTGTGAAGGTGATTCATATTCTTGCGGTGGGTTTTACGGTTTCATCATTGGGGCAAGTGGTGGTGGAAGTGTTGCTATATGTGGTACAGATCAATCTCATCCTAATGGTGTTTAATCTTCTGCCGGTACCTCCATTGGACGGATTTTCTATTTTGACAGAGGTATTTCACCTGAAACGCACCGATTGGTATTACCGGATTTATGATAAAGGGATGATCATTCTTTTGATTCTCATTATTCTGGGGGTTATTAACCGGGTCTTGCTTCCCACCGTCAATTTCTTATACGGAATGCTATTTGGAATCTTCTTTTAATTAGAGAAGATTCCTTTTCTTAGAATGGTCCATGTGGATTTCCATGGCTCTCACACCAGCTTCCGGGTCTTTAGCCCGGAAGGCTTGAAATATGGCTTGATGTTCTGCCAAAACGGTAGGCAAGTATTGGTCGTCATAGACCATATCCCGCCGTTTGTACTTCAGATAAATTTGATAAGAAGAAAGTACATGCTGTAGCATCCGGTTGTGAGAAGCGTTGTAAATAATCTGGTGAAATCCGATATTGATGTTGTGCATCTTTTCAATATCTTTTTTCATGGTATAGAATTCCATGAACTCAAAGGTTTCTTCCAAGGCTTCCAATTCTTCATCGGTAATTCGGGTAATGGCCCAACGTACGGCCTGCATTTCATATACCTTTCGAAGATCATACATGTCCATCATGTCCTGCTCGGTAAAGCCCACCACAAAGGCTCCCCTGTTCGGGATGTTCTCCACTAAGCCATCCATCTCCAGCTGCCTCAAGGCCTCTCTAACCGGTGTTCTGCTCACGTTATATTCCGCACATAGATTCTGTTCCGTTAGCTTTTGGCCCGGTTTTAGCTTTCCACAGAGGATATCTTTTTGGAGTTGTACGAACAGAGTTCCTGCCAGGGGGATGTTACTGGAAACGCTTTCGCTCATAAATTTGTTAAGTTCCATTTTTTCTCCTTCTATTAGATCTCGGTCTCTGCTTTTAATTGGTTGATGTATTGAAGAACGGTTTCTGTGTAGGCGGCAGCGGTATCTCCCGTTTCATTTCCTGTCATGGTATGCTGGTTATCGGCGCTTTCCAAAGCGCTTCTAAGAATATTTGCCTCTGGAATGCGATGGATATGCCGCAGCATCATCTCTGCTGCTTTCATCAGACTGGCAGGGTTGGCATATTTTTCGATACCCAGTTCCACCATTCTAGGTGCCGAGCCGTGGATAGCTTCGAACATGGCAAATCGGGAGCCTATGTTGGCACTTCCTGCAGTCCCCACCCCCCCTTGGATTTGGGCGGCTTCGTCCGTTAGAATATCCCCATATAGGTTAGGCGCTAAAATCACTTGAAAGGAGGATTGAAAACCCGGATGAATCAAATTTGCCGCCATAATGTCTACATACCAATCATCCACCGGTACCTCCGGGTATTCTTGGGCCACCTGGTAACAAATTTCCAGAAATTTTCCGTCGGTCTGTTTCATGATGTTGGCTTTTGTAACGATGGATACCTTCAGATTGCCATTGGCCTGGGCATATTCAAATGCCGCTCGAGCGATTCGTCTTGTCCCCGCATCCGTAATTACTTTGAAATCCACCGCCAATTCTCCAAGATTCAACCCTTTGCTTCCCAGCACATATTCTCCTTCTGTGTTTTCCCGGTAAAAAATCCAGTTAATATTTTTTTCGGGGATAGAAACCGGCCGCACGTTGGCATATAGATCCAGTTCTCTACGAAGGGCCACATTAGCGCTTTCCAAATTAAACCCGGATTCTTGATTGTCCGGGGTGGTGGTGGGGCCCTTTAACAGGACCTGACATTGATTAATTTTTTCCAACACCTCAAGGGGAAGGGTTTCTTTTTGGAGCAGACGATTCTCCAAGGTGAGACCGTCGATAGGGACCAGTTGGACCTTCCCTTTCTCTAAATCCTTCTCCAACAGAACGGACAATACTTTCATGGTTTCTTTCATAATAATGGGACCAATTCCGTCTCCGTCGATAAGCCCCACAGAAATAGAATCCATGGCGGTAAAATCTAGGGAAGGCTCCTGAGACATGGTCATCAGTCGCTCTTGTTGTTCTTCTATGAGATGCTGGAATGCCGTTAAATATTCTTTCATGAAGACTCCCTTCTTATATGGTAGGGGCAGAACATATTGGCCCCTGGATGCGATTTTAAAATTACAAATTAATTTTTCCACCCTTACGAATCATGAGTTTTTCTTGATCCGAAAAATTATGAAGCACTTCATAGGTCTTGTTGGCGGTAATATCCTTCACGATGACAGTGGGTTGGTCTAATTGATGGCTCACATTCTCAATCACCAAATGGTTTCCTACTGGAAGTTGTTGGTAATCTTCCGGGTTCATAAATGTAAGCGGCATAATACCACTATTAATCAAGTTGGAGCGGTGGATTCTGGCAAAGGACTTGGCCAACACTATTTTAACGCCAAGGTAGAGTGGCACCAATGCGGCATGTTCTCTGCTGGAGCCTTGCCCGTAATTCTCCCCGCCAATAATGGCACAACTTTTTGCCTCTTTGCATCTTGCCGGAAAATCGGAATCAATTTTCTCGAAGCAGTAGTTGGATAGATAAGGGATATTGGAACGGTAAGGAAGCAATCTGGAATCGGAGGGCATAATATCATCCGTAGTAATATTGTCTCCGGCTTTTAGAGTAACCTTGGCTTCCACTGTTTCTGCCAAGGCTTCATTCCGTGGGAAAGGCTTAATATTGGGGCCCATTTCCAGAGGATGTGCTTTCCCGGCTTCCCCCGGATAGACAATAAAAGAGTCTTTCGGCTCAAAGTATGCTCCCGGGATGGCGGGGTAGGGTATGTTGGAATCTCGACCATCGGTGAGAACCCCGGTTATGGCAGAAACTGCAGCAGTCTCCGGGCTCACAAGGTATATTAATGCATCGTTGGTGCCACTACGTCCTTTGAAGTTTCGGTTAAAGGTTCGTAAAGAAACAGCCCCGCTTTTCGGAGATTGCCCCATGCCGATACAAGGACCGCAGGCATTTTCGATAATGCGAGCCCCCGCGTCGATGAGGTGAGCTAACGCGCCGTTTTCTGCCATTTTTGAAAGAATTCGGCTGGAACCGGGGGAGATCACCAAACTTACATTGTCCGCTACTTTTTTTCCTTTTAATATTGCAGCTACTTTCATCAAGTCCGTGTAGGAGGAGTTGGTGCAACTACCAATGGCAATTTGATCTACTGAGATGGCACCGACTTCTCGAACATCCGCCACGTTGTCCGGGCTGTGAGGCATGGCCACCTGGGGTGGTATGGTGGCTAAATCCAACACGATTTCTTCATGATAGAGTGCATCGGAATCGGCGGAAAGGGGACGATAATCCTGGCCTCTGCCTTGGGAAGTTAAGTATGCTTGGGTATTTTCATCGCTGGGAAAGATAGAAGTAGTGGCTCCCAGTTCGGCGCCCATGTTGGTAATGGTGGCACGATCTGTTACTGATAACGAGAGAACGCCCTCCCCGGTGTATTCGATAACCTTTCCCACACCACCCTTCACAGTGAGTTGTTTCAGTACGCGGAGAATAATATCTTTGGCAGAGGACCAAGGCGGAAGACTGTTGTTTAATTCCACCTTTACCACTTGGGGTACTGTGAGAGAGTAGGTTCCCTTAGCCATAGCGGTGGCCACGTCCAATCCACCGGCTCCGATAGCAATCATGCCTAGCCCGCCTCCGGTGGGAGTATGACTATCCGAACCCAGTAGAGTTTTGCCCGGTACTCCGTAATTCTCGATATGGAGTTGATGGCAAATACCATTTCCCGGTTTGCTGTACAATACGCCATGACGGGCCGCTACACTTTGGATGAATGCGTGGTCATCCGCATTCTCAAATCCCGTTTGGAGCGTGTTATGGTCCACATAAGCCACAGATAGCTCCGTTTTAATATGGTCTACATTCATGGCCTCCAATTGGAGATAAACCATAGTGCCGGTAGAATCCTGGGTTAAGGTTTGATCAATTCGGATGGTAATCTCTTCCCCGGGAACCAGATCCCCCTGGATTAAGTGATCCTCCAATATTTTATAGGTTAACGACTTTCCCATAATTACCCCCTTTTTTAATTCCAATCTAATTTGTATATTTGTATACAAGTGTACAATGAATGGGGCTTTCTGTCAACAAAAAGACAAGGCCTTTTTCAGGCCTTGTCTCACTTTTTACACTTATTACACTTAGCGCTTATAGCTGAGGTCCTGTGAATTTAACGGGTTTACATTTTATCAGTTTCCCGTATCCCTTTTCGCCCAGGAATTTGCCGTCTTTATATACAAGACGTCCTCTGGAATAAGTGGCTACTGGATAACCCTTTACTTTTACACCTTCCCAGATGGTGTGATCTGTTGCGCCGTGCATTTCCTTGTTGGTTACGGTGACATTTTTCTTACGATCATATAGAACGATGTCTGCATCCAATCCTACCTGCAAAGAACCCTTTAGATGATCCAGCCCAAAGAGTTTGGAGGGGTTGGTGGCACAGAGTTCAACGGCTCGATTGAAACTGATTCTGCCTTTGTTGGCTTCGGAAAGAATGTATGGATACATGTTTTCAATGCCGGCACAGCCGTTGGGGATGGTGGTGAAATTGCCTTTCTTTCCATCCTTGGTCTTAATGCCCCAGTCCTTTTCTGATTTTTTGAAAGGACAGTGGTCGGTGGCCACGGTGGTGATGTCTCCGTTTTTAATGGCTGCCCAAATGGCGTCCTGGGACGCTTTCCCTTTCATGGGAGGGGAGCAAACGAAGTCCCGGGCTCGATTTCTCTTATAGACTTCGCTGGTGAAGTGGAGGTATTGAGGGCAGGTTTCCGCAAAGATGGGGTAGCCCTCATCCCTTGCTTGGATAACAGCCTCTACACCCTGCTTGCAAGCTAAATGAACGATATAGAGAGAAGTGCCCGCCATTTTTGCCAAGTTAATCGCTCTTACGTCGGCTTCGCCTTCCACTTTTTCATTCTTAGCCATATAGTGCCACCAGGCATCTACTTTGCCTTCATCCAAATACTGTTTTACCAAAACATTGTTTACGTCTCTGTTTTCTGCATGTACGCCAACCAATGCGCCGATTTTTGCCGCCTTTTGCAGAACCTTGTAGAAAGAACCGTCATCTACGCCGAAATCGTATACCATGAATACCTTGAAGGAAGGAATTCCTGCTTTAACGGCATCTTCCATCGAATTCAAAAGCTTATCCGTTGTGACGTCGCAAACCCCCACATGGAAGGAGTAATCCACCGCCGCATCGGGAGCAGCTAGTGCATCTCTTCGTTGGATGGCATCCAACATCATTTCTCCTTGTCCTTGAAGAACGAAATCGAATACGGTAGTGGTTCCTCCGCAAGCAGCGGAACGTGTTCCAGTGAAGTAGTCATCGGAAGAGATGGTTCCTCCAAAAGGCATAGCCAAATGAGTGTGCCCATCTATGGCTCCCGGCAAGACCATCTTGCCTTTGGCATCCACTACTTCGGTGTTTTTCTCTGGCTTCAAGTTGGCTCCTATGGCAGTAATTTTACCGTTCGTTACGGCCACGTCTGCTTTAAAGGTGCTTTCCGCGGTAACCACGGTTCCGCCTTTAATTAAAAGATCCATTGTTTTGCCTCCTTTTCACTTTGTTTGATGAAAAGGAGCCTTTGAGTCGTCAAAGGCTCCTTCTTTCAACAGAGCTAGTTGATTGTGTCGATAATATTATGCAGTCTGTCTGTCGGTAAGTGCTTCGTGCTCTTCTTCCGATACCTTGGATTTTGTTTCCTTGCTCATTAATATGAGATAGAGGAAGAATCCAATCGCAAAGGATACGATGTATCCATTAGCTGCCAACCAATCCAAGAATCCAGGAGCTCCACTAGCAGGATTGTAAAGGAATACGGTATTTCCCAAAAGCGGAATGATGAAAGCTCCAATCCAAGCGATAACAGCAGCCCAGTTCCAACCACCTTTATACCAATATCTTCCTTTGCTACCACTGTACAAGCTGGCGACATCGATTCTCTTTTGTTTGTGTACATAGTAGTCAGCGATGAAGATGGCCGCTACCGGAGCCAGGATGGTTCCGTAGTTGTTGAGCCATGTAAATACGTAAGCGGCTCCAGATCCAAAGATCCACCAAGGCTGGAATACGATGGCTAAAATACAAGCCACGATTACACCCTTCTTGTAAGTGATTACAGTGGGTTTCAAGTTGGAGAATCCATTGGCAGGAGCAACGATATTAGCGGCTACACAAGTAGTGATAGTAGCTGCCGCAACACCGATGGCACAAATGATGACAACCAGCTTGTTCTCTACATAGTAGAATACGCCGGTGGGGTCAAACATTGCAGTTCCATAAGCCAATTTAGTGGCCATGGCAAAATATGCGCCGATGTAAGCACAAAGGAACATGGGGATGGGCATTCCGATGAACTGACCCCAGAACTGACTCTTTTGGGACTTGGCATATCGAGAAAAGTCTGGAATATTCAAAGCGATGGTGGCCCAGAAAGCGATATTTCCAGTGAGGCCTGCCAAATAGATATACCAGAACCCACCCAATGAATTAATAAGTGCGTCGTCTTGACCTTGTGCCATAACATCGCCGAAGGCAAAGCCTGCAGAATTGGCGGTCATAATGGACCATACAAACAGAGCCAGGATGACGATTACCAGTAAGGGTCCACCGATGGATTGAACCACTTTGATTCCTTCTGAACCGGCATAAGCAACCCAACCGATAAATACCATGAAAATAAAGAAGCCGATAAATTGACCAATGGATACGGCCGGGTTACCGGGAAGTGCCATGGACCAGGAAGGATCCAAGAATTTTGGCGCGAAAACACCAATGATAGCGGCAATAGATCCACCGCCTACCCAAGCCTGCACTGCAGTCCAACCGCAAGCAACCAATCCTCTCAAGGTAGCGGGGATATGTGCACCGGTAGCTCCGAATGTGAGTCGGGAGAATACCGGGAAGGGGATGCCGTATTTGGTACCGGCATGGGAGTTCATTTGAATAGGAATAAGTACGATTAAGTTACCTAAGGCTACGTTAATAACCGACAGCCAAGGTGATACGCCCATCCCAATCAAAGCAGCTGACAAGGAAAGGGAAGGGATACAGATGGAAAGTCCAATCCACAGAGCGGTAACGTTGTACGTTGTCCAAGTCCTCTGGGATACAGATGTGGGAGATAAGTCTTCATTATAGTACTTTGAAGTCAGTAGCTCCGCACGTGCCGCATCGGTAAGTTCATACATACCGTTGCGTTCCAGTTGTGTGTACTGTGACATTTAAACACCTCCATAAAAAATAGTAGTAATGGATTATTACAATGATTATTTTAGCATATTTCAGAAATTTATGATAGCTTTTTTACCCTAAATGGAACAAAGTGGCAGAAAAGTTCAAGAAAGAAAAAAGGAAAAAATAAGAAAGGGAATTCTCCTCTGGAAAACCCCCTAACATGAAGCAAATTTGTTTAATAAAGTAGCAAGTTTGTTCGAAAGCTATATTTGTCACTAGTAGTTGTTAGATTTTATAATTTCTCTTTTTCCACCGGGAAATGGGCATTCATCCCCTTCATGAGCATTTGAATTAATTGGTCTTCTCCCCAGGTCTCGGTATCCGACACTTGGGGCAACAGAAGATTCCATTGATTGAGCTGCCCTTGGACCTTTAGTGTGATGAATTGATTGATGGCACCCATTACGATGGTGGTAGCCAGCGAAAGGTTTTCCGTGTGGATTTCATGGGCGGCTTGCCCCTGCTTCAGCACATCTGCCATAATTTGATATTGCAGGTCTATAATGTTTTGCAAAACTTGCTTGATTTCTTCGGCCTTGGTGCCGGAGGGCATGGAAATTTGTTGGGCTAAATCCGGCAAGTTGGAACCATACTTTTCCATTAGGCGCATGTGTTTGGAAAGGTAAGCCTTCATTTGCAGATAGCAACCCTTTTCTTTCATCACGTCTTTTCGAATCTCTTGAAAATCCCTGGCGATGATTTGAGAAAGGGCTAGTAGAAGAATTTCCTCCTTGCTTTGAAAGTATTCGTAGACAGTCCCCTTTCCGATACCCGCTTTCATGGAAATATCAATAATCTTTGTGTTGAGATAACCTTTTTCCATAAAAAGCGCCAATGCGGAATAGAGGATTCTCTCTTTCTTCGAGTTTTTATTCATTTTGATCCTCCAATGCCCATTTTTCTTCCAGGGAATCCAAATGAACGTTTTTCAAATGACGCTTTTCCAACCGGAGACTCTTTCGATTGTCGATGGCTCCATATAATACGGGAGTTAGAATCAAAGTCACCAGGGTGGAGGTAATGAGTCCCCCTATAATGGAGATGGCCATCGGGGCCATGACCTCGGCTCCCTCGCCAATGCCCAATGCCATGGGAATCATACCCACTACCGTGGTGGTGGTGGTCATAAGAATGGGTCGAAGTCTTACTTTTCCGGCTTCTATCAAAGCCGCATCCCGGCTCATCAGTTCCCGGTTTCGATTAATGAATTCAACCAAGAGAATGGAATTATTCACTACAATACCTACCAGTAGAATCATCCCCAGAAAAGATACCAGTGATAAGGCAGCGCCGGTAAAAAATAAAGCCAGGAAGGAACCGGTCATGGCAAAGGGGATACTCATGGCCACTACGAAAGGCATGAGCAGGGACTCAAATTGAGCGGCCAAAATCAGATAGACCAAAAGAACGGCGATAACCAGCGCTTTGAATAACTGGGTAAAAGCATCCACCATCTCCGCTTCATTTCCTCCGGTGTCAATGGTATAACCATAGGGAAGGGGGTAACTGTCCATGATGTCGTGAACCTGCCCGGACACTTTCCCCAAGTCAGACCCTTCGATGTCAATATTTAAGGTGACATATCGCTCTTGGTCTAAACGATTGATGGAATTGGGAGAATTATCGTACTCAAAAGTGGCGATTTGACCCACCGGAACAGAAAGCCCGGCGCTTCCCGGAATAGATATTTGCTTCAAGTTTTCCAGTGATAAGCTGTAATGAGAAGGAAGGTTTAAGGTGACATCCCGCTCTTTTCCATCCACTTTTAAGGTGGTGGCCACGGTGCCGGATAGGGCGCTCTGAAGACCATTTGCCAATTGATAAGCGGTGACCCCGTAATAGGAAGCGGATTTTCGATCCAGTGTTATCCGGAGTTCCGGTGTACCTTCTTCCAGGTCCAAGGTGGCAGCAGCCACCTTATTCAGCGGTTGGATTTGCTGAATCAAATCATTTCCCACATTCTCAAGGGTTTCTAAATCAGGGCCCTTTATCATTAGGCTCATATCCACACCGCCTCCCATCATGTCGCTGAATGTGGAAACCGGGGTGGCTTCAATTTCAGCACCCACTACGGACGCGAAGGCCCGGTCCACATCTCTGGCAATCTCTTCGGTGGTACGTTTTCTGGAAAATTGATTTACCAGTACCACTGAAAGGGAATCCGCACCGCCTTGCCCGAAAGTGGAAGTGGCATTTCCGCCGATGTTTACGGTGAGGTGCTCTGTTTCAGGAAGGGCTAATATGTATTCTTCCAATTGGGAAACAATGGTATCCCGTTGTTCTAAAGTGGTGCCATAGGGAGTTTCTACTTCCACGTTGAAAACCCCTTCGTCAGCAGCGGGCAGCAGCTCGGTACCCACTACTAAAATTAATCCCAGGGATAGTATGAAAGAACCGAAGCAGGCTAAAATCACCCGTTTTTTTCTTTGTAAAGCCACCTTCATTATGGTCTCATACCAACCTGTCAGAGATTGTATTCCCCGGTTAAACTTGTGCACGTGCTTGAATTTATAGCGCTTGTCTCCAAACCGCACATATTCCGTGCTGATGCCCCGGGTTAAGAGTTTGGAGCAGAGCATGGGGACTACTGTGACAGAGACTATCAGCGAAGCTGCCAGTGCGATCACGATGGTGATGCCAAAATCCCGAAAAAGTAAACCGGCCAAACCATCGCTCAGGGCGATGGGCAGGAATACTAACATGGTAGTAAGGGAGGAAGCGACTACAGCTAATAGCACTTCTTTGCTTCCCCGGAAAGAAGCTTCCCGAGAATCCGAAGTGGTTTGCCGGATTCGAAAAATATTTTCCAGTACAACAATGGAGTTGTCTACCAGCATGCCCACCGCAATGGTCAGGGAGCATAGTGTGAACAAATTCAGGGTAATCCCCTGCCAGTTCATAATGGCGAAGGTGGCCAAAATGGAGGTGGGGATAGAGAGAGCGATTACCATAGTACTTCGAATATTTAAGAGAAATAAGAATACCACGAAGATGGCCAGTATGGCACCGGCAATAGCGGCTTGTCCCACCCATTGCAGAGAACCTTTGATAAAGTCGGCTTGGTCAAATCCTACATTAAATTCCAACTCCGGATGTTCCTTTTCCAAGTCCTTCATCAATTCATGCACCCGGTCTGAAACCTCTACGGTATTGGCATCGGACTGTTTGGTGACCATGATTCCAATGGCGGTTTGACCATCGATTCTGGTGATAGAGTCGGAATCCTTGTATCCCTCGGTTATGGTGGCCAAATCTCCAAGGTGAAGGACGCTCCGATCCGGTAGAACCAAAGGAAACTCCTTGATATCATCCACAGATTGGAATTCACCCACGGTTCGAACGATAACCTCCCGACTTCCTTTGGTCATATCACCGCTAGGCATGTTGATGTTTTCGGAGGCGAGAAGCTGGGATAACAAGGCCAGACTTAAACCATAGTTGGAAAGTTTTTCCGGGTCCACTTCCAGGTTGATTTCTTCCGTGATGCCCCCGGTAACTTCCACAGAAGCTACCCCACCCAGTCGTTCAAATTGAGACAGAATGGTATCATCCACGGTGCGATACAATTCTTCCAGAGGCATGTCTCCGGATACATACACTTGGGATATTGGGAGGGCATTCATATCCAACTTCAGCACCATGGGATCTCCCGCTGTGTCGGGCAGATAGTCTTCTACCAATGCTATTTTTTCCCGCATGTTCAGTGTGGCAAAATTCATGTCCTGCCGCATTTCAAATTGTACGGCTACAATGGACTGGCCTTGCAAGGTGATGGAGTACATGGCATCCAATCCCTCCACGGAGGCCAAGGCGGTTTCCAAGGGTTTTGTTACCAGAGATTCTACTTCTTGAGGGGCGGCGTTTTCATAGGTGCAGAGTACCAATGCCATAGGCAACTCAATCTTTGGCATCAAGTCCCGAGGCATGGAAAAGAAGGAAAACACCCCCAAAACCACCACCATTAACATGAGCATGATGGTAGCAACCGGTCTTTTAATGGACATACTTGAAAGGTTCATGGCCTATTCCTCCTCCGCCACCATTACCGGTGTTCCTTCTTCAATATAAGGTTGACCGGAGATAACCACGACCTCACCAGGCTCCAGGCCTTTGGTAATTTCCACCATGGTTCCGTTATCCATACCCACTTCTACCAGATGAAAGGTCGGGTATCCCTCTGGGTCTAAAGAAATCACCCAGGTTTGTCCCTCTTTAATATAGGGAGCATCGGAAGGCACCAGCAGCACCTGATCTTTTTCCTGAGAGTGGATGCGCACCTCGGCAAACATGCCGGCCTTCAAATCTCCGGATTCGTTGGGAATGGTAATGGTTACCGGATAAGTGAGGGTTCCCGCTCCAGGGGCAGGAGAAACCGCCTGAATCATTCCCGGATAAGCCTGGTCCCCCATACCCGTTACATAGAGTTCTACATCCTGCCCGGGAGTTAGGTCATTTATCAGGTATTCGCTGACTCCGGCCTCCATTTTTAAAGAGGTTATGTCAGCAATGGAAGCCGCCACTTGACCCGAAGGTGCTTGATTCCCTACCGAAACATTCAGAGATGTCACATATCCATTAAATGGTGCGGTGGGGCGGCAGTTTTCATATGCTTCTTTTGTTTGGGTAAAGGCGGCACTTGCGGCCGCATATTGGCTTTGGGCATTTTCGTAATCCGACCGGGAAGCCGCTCCCTCTCGATATAAGATGGATAGTGCCTCATATGCCGTTTTGGCGGCTTGATAGGCAGAAGAGGCCTGGCGATAGGAGGCCTGTATCTGGGTGCTATCGATTTCAAAAAGAAGAGTGCCGGCGGTTACAAATTCTCCCAGAGTTACGTGAACAGCTGTAACTTGGCCTTGTGCCATGGGAATAATTACCGCTTCCTGCACCGGTTGGATACGGCCGGTGATAGGCGCCGTAGTATGGATGGTCCCCATTTCCGACAGGGCAGTATGCACGTGAACCGGTATATCTTTGGGTTCATCTGGCTGGATAATGGCGGATAGTATGCGATATCCTGTCAGGAGTATGGCTACTGCAATGATTAGAATTACAATTTTCTTTCCCTTGGACATTTGAGAATACTTCTTCCTGAGGCCGATGGTTTCTTCTTTCATTCCGGGTTTCCTTTCAAGTAGGGTTGTGTTTGGGTCGCAACGAGCTATCGCCGACCGACGGGTCGGCAAAAGAATACTACCACATACCGACCCACGGGTCAATAAGTGGGGGGGATTTTTTTGGATGACAGCTTCCTAAGGTGTAGGGTATAATTAGAGTGCCCAAAATAAAGAAAATGGGATGAGAAGGAAGGATGAAAATATGGCAACCGGGGAATACATGGCAGCCGAGGAATGTTCCAAAAACGTGCTAGAGATACTTGACTTATTGGAAGAAAGATATCCGGACGCTGCTTGTGCTTTGGATCATCAGAATCCTTTTCAGTTGCTAGTGGCTACTGTCTTATCGGCGCAGACCACGGATAAAAGTGTGAACCGGGTAACTTGCAGACTGTTTGAAGCATACCCCACCCCTAAGGAACTAGCGGGAGGGAACCCGGAAGAGGTGGAAAATATTATCCGGACCATAGGGATGTACCGTACTAAAGCCAGGAATATTATAGGTCTTTCTCGAGAGTTGGTGATCCGGTATCAAGGGAAAGTCCCCGGGGTTTATGAAGAATTGATTTCGTTGCCGGGAGTGGGTCGGAAGACTGCAAATGTAGTATTATCTGTGGCCTTTGGTGAACAACGAATTGCGGTGGATACCCATGTTTTTCGAGTAGCCAACCGTATTGGCTTGGCTCAAGCCAAGGATGTGTTAACCACGGAAATCCAATTGATGGAAATAGTACCTCGGGAAAGATGGAGTCGAACTCACCATAGCCTGATTTTTCATGGAAGAGACTTATGCGAAGCTAGAAACCCGCAGTGTCAACTATGTCCCATATCAAAGTATTGTCAATATCATTTATTAAAAGAAGGGAAAAATAAATGACGCATCGAAGTTTTGAAGAGCTGTTCTCCCAAATGGATGGAGCAGTAAAAAAGAAAGTGGTATTGGCGGCTGCCCAGGACCCCCATGCTTTGGAAGCCGTGCTGAAGGCGGCTGCAGAAGGTTTCATCGAATACGTCCTGGTGGGAGATCCGCAAGCTACGGAAAAGGTGGCTTTCGACCTAGGGTATGAAATATCTTCTGAAATGGTGGTGAAAGCAGAGGACCCTCTTCAAGCGGCGATCTTGTCCGTGGACCTTGTACGAAATGGAGAAGGGGACTTTTTGATGAAGGGAAAGATGGAAACCGCTACATTGTTAAAGCAAGTAGTGGATAAGGAGCGAGGGATTGGCACCGGAAGACTCATGTCCCATTTGGCCATCATAGACTCTCCCAACTACCACAAACTTTTGGCCGTTTCCGATGGTGGAATGATCCTATATCCGGACATTCATCAGAAGGTGTGGATCCTTGAAAATGCTCTTCAATTTTTCCGAAGCCTGGGTTACGAGAAACCCAAGATTGGTGTGATGGCTGCCATAGAAACAGTGAATCCCAAAATGCAGGAAACCTTAGACGGGGAACTGCTAAAGAAGATGGCGATGGAAGGTAAGTGGGGAAATTGTATTGTGGAAGGTCCTATTTCTTTTGATTTGGCAGTTAGCAGAGAAGCTGCTGAGATTAAAGGGTTTTTCAGTCCGGTGGCGGGCGATGTGGATTTGATGTTGATGCCCAGCATTGCGGCAGGCAATCTAACGGTAAAAGCTCTGGCTACCTTGGGAGGTGCCAAAATGGCAGGGTGTGTGCTGGGTGCGAAGGCGCCCATCGTGGTTCCCTCTAGAGGCTCTTCTTTGGAAGAAAAGTATATTTCTTTGTTGTTAAGCGCAGCATTTGCATAAATCAGGACAGAGGAAGGAGATAAAGATGAAGGTATTATGGACAGGAAATGAGGCGGTGGCTCGCGGGGCCTATGAAGCAGGTGCGGTATATGCTTCTGCTTATCCCGGCACCCCCAGCACAGAAATACTGGAAAATTTGGCCACTTACCCGGAGATTTTATCGGAGTGGGCGCCCAACGAGAAGGTGGCCTTGGAGGCAGTAATCGGGGCTTCCTTTGCAGGAGGGCGAGCTATGGCTTCCATGAAACATGTGGGGCTAAATGTGGCGGCGGACCCGTTATTTACCTTCGCATATACTGGAGTCAATGGAGGTGCGGTAATTATTTCTGCCGATGAACCGGGGCAGCATAGTGCCCAAAATGAACAGGACAACCGGAATTATGCCAAGGCGGCCAAACTCCCCATGATGGAAGCTTCGGATAGCCAGGAATGCCTGGACATGGTGAAGGAAGCTTTTGAACTTAGCGAGGAATTTGATATTCCCGTACTGTTTCGCATGACTACTCGGCTCTGTCATGGAAAGTCGGTGGTAACACCGGGAGAAAGACGGGAAGTGGGAATCAAGTCTTTTTCCAAAAATCCTGCGAAGTACGTTATGGTGCCGGGAAACGCAAAGGTACGTCGCGTGGACCTGGAAGACAGGTTGAGCCGTCTCAAGGAGTACTCGGAGAGTTGTCCTTGGAACCGAACAGAATATCACGACTCTAAATCGGGGGTGATTGCTTCCGGCCCTAGTTATCAGTATGCCAAGGAAGTGTGGGGGGACAGGGTATCCTATTTGAAATTGGGATTTACCAATCCGCTTCCCGACAATTTAATCCGTGATTTTTGCAGCCAGATGGAAACAATTTATATTGTAGAAGAAAATGATCCTTATCTGGAGGAACGAGTGCGGATGATGGGGTTTGAATGCCGTGGTAAAGATTTGTTTCCTAGGATGGGGGAAATGACACCGGACGTGATTCGAAAAGCCTTGTATGGAGAAAGTCTACCAAGCCTGGAATATGACAATTCAACGGTGGTTGGCAGACCGCCCACACTATGTGCCGGTTGTCCCCATCGTGGATTTTTCTATCAGTTGGGGAAGAAAAAGAATGTGATGATTTCCGGAGATATCGGCTGTTATACACTGGGTTTCGCCAAACCGTATAATGCCATGGATTCCACGGTGTGCATGGGTGCCAGTTTCAGCATGGGCCACGGCGCACAGCAAGTATTTCGAAAAACCGACACCGGTACTCGGGTGGTGTCCGTCTTAGGAGACTCCACCTTCTTTCACACAGGAATCAATTCTCTCATGACGGTGGTATATAATCAATCTAACACGGTAAATGTGATTTTGGATAATCGTATTACCGCCATGACGGGTCATCAGGAAAATCCTGGCAGTGGTAAAAACGTCAAGGGGGAGCCGGCGCCCATAATGGACATTGAAGCCATTGTGAAAGCCTTGGGAATAAAACATGTTCGCACCATAGATCCCAATAATTTGGAAGAGGTGAGCCAGACCTTGGATGAATTTCTGGCGCTGGAGGAGCCTTCCGTTATTATCACCAGGTGGCCTTGTGCATTGAAAAAACTTTCCCAACAGGACCTGGAGGAATTTGAAGGAGCCTTTACCCAGAAGAATGTCATTGATGAATCATTGTGTATCGGGTGCAAAAAGTGTATTCGTTGTGGATGCCCTGCTTTGATTTTTAATAAAGAGAAGAGAAAAACCAGCATTGATCCATTGCAGTGTGTAGGATGCGATGTGTGTACGCAACTTTGTCCCACCGGGGCCATACAGAAGGGGGAGTTATAAAATGACGAAAAATATCTTGTTGGCTGGAGTAGGAGGCCAGGGAACCATTTTGGCGGGAAAGCTGCTAACTCAAGGATTGTTGGAAGCGGGATACGATGTAAAAATGAGTGAGATTTTGGGCATGAGCCAACGTGGTGGAGATGTGGCATCCCAGGTGAGGTTTGGTGACAAAGTGGATTCTCCAGTGATTGAAAAAGGGGGTGCAGACATTATTGTAGCCTTTGAAAAGATGGAAGCCTTGAGAGTGCTTTCCTTTCTGAAGCCGGGAGGCCGGGTGGTGGTCAATGACTACCAAATGCCCTCTATGCCCATATTAATGGGAGATTTTGACTATCCTACAGAGGCCATAGAAGAGATTAGGAAGCATGCGGACACCAAAGTAGTGCCAGCCTCTGAGATGGCAGAAAAATTGGGGAATGGAAAGGTAATGAACATTGTTCTGTTAGGTACCATTATTAAATCCATGGGTCTTCAGAATATTGACTGGGGTCGAATTGTGAAAGAGAACGTGAAGCCAGCCTTTGTGGAAATTAATATGAAAGCTTTGAAATCCGGCATGGATGCGGTGGGGTGAAAGTATGAGCATTCGAATTCTAGTCATTAACCCTGGGAACACTTCTACCAAAATTGCGGTGTACCAAGAAGAAGAAAAAATATTTGATTTTACCATCGACCATAGCAAAGAAGATTTGTCTTCTTTTACACATATTTTAGAACAAAAGGAGCATCGCATCAACTTGGTGAAGGCCGCTTTGGAAAAGGCGGGATTTTCTCTGGATGACGTGGATGTGGTAATCGGTCGAGGCGGAATAGGGAAACCCATTGAAGGTGGCGTGTATCGCATCGATGAAACCATGCTGGAGGATGTGGGAAGCGGAAGGAACGGGGAGCATGCCGCCAATCTGGGGCCATTTATCGCCAAAGAGTTGGCGGATTCTGTGAGAATCCCATCCTTTGTGATGGATCCGGTTTCCGTGGACGAAATGGAGCCGGTAGCACGACTGTCCGGGTTAAAAGAGCTTCCTAGGAAGAGCCTGATTCATGCACTAAACAGTCGGGCCATCGCTCGAAATTACGCGGCAAGCATCGGGAAATCCTACGAGGATCTTCGGTTGGTAGTGGCCCATTTGGGTTCTGGCATATCGGTTACTCCTCATTTGGGCGGAAGGATGGTGGACTGCAATAATCCGTTGGAGGGGGGGCCAATGTGTCCCGATCGGGCCGGTTCTCTTCCCGCGAAAAGTTTGGTTGAATTATGTTACTCCGGGGCCTATGACAGCGCTGCCGACTTAGTACGAAAAATGAATCGAGAGGGAGGCCTGTTCGATCATTTGGGCACCAAAGATCTTCGGGAGGCGGAAGATATGGCCAAGTCGGGGAACCGATATGCCCAATTGGTTTTAGATGCTATGGCGTATCAAATTTCAAAGGAAATCGGTGCTATGGCCACTGTACTGAAAGGGGATGTGGATGCCATCTTGATTACCGGAGGGATGGCCTACTCCTCCCGATTGGTGGAGGACATCACTTCCCGAGTAAAGTTTATTGCCCCGGTGATTATAAGGCCGGGTGAAAACGAGTTAGAAGCTTTGGCCATGGGTGCATTGAAGGCCATGCGAGGAGAACTTCCGGTGAAAGCGTATATTAATGCCGGCAGAGAACAATTCGCACAAGGATGATAGATGCTTTGAAAGGTGGTAAGAAAAAAGCCCCTTGCTTTACGGAAGCGGGAGGGCTTTTGTTATGGGTGTTACTACATGCTGATTGATGCAGATAAGGTTAGAAAGATTCCTTTCCGCAACATTTCTTGTATTTTTTTCCGGAACCGCAAGGACAGGGATCATTTCGTCCCGGCTGCTTTTCTTTCACCACCGTTCGTGATCGACGATAGTCATGGAATATCTGAAGCTTTTCTTCTTCCGTGAAAATACTGTCCCATTCCGGCAAGGAATATAGATGCTCCGCCTCGGCCTTCATCATATTGAAGTAGAGTTTTTCCAAATCCGCATCTAATTTTATACGAGAATCTTCTGTCACATCTTCCAGGGAAAAGGGATGGCGAAGAGAGCCCTGAATCCCATCCAGAAATCCCATCAATAACTCGGGCTGGGTGTCAAAAAGCGAAACCCATTCACGAAAAATTCCTTCCATGGGCTGGTTGGGTGTTTTCAATAGGTGGGTGTAGGCCTTTATTTCCGTATCGGAGTACGCGTTCCAGAAATCTTCAAAACTCTGGTCTGTTTGTTGTTCCAGCATGGACTGCCAACTTTCGTAAAGATTCATATCTACTTCCTCCTATTCCTTCGATTCCCCGAGATATTTGGTTTCAATGATGTCCATCACATCTCCCCAAATGGCGCTGGCAGTAGGAAGAGGGCCGGCACCTTTTCCGTAAAACATCAGCTCTCCCACCGCATTGCCTGTAAGATAAATGGCATTGAATTCCTGGTGAACGCCACAAAGAGGGTGGGTTAAGGGAAGTTTCATGGGGGCCACCTCACATCGAACTTCACCATTTTCCAAAGCGGCCTTTGCAATGAGTTTCATGCCCATTCCTTCTTGCTTTGCTTTCTCCAAATCTTCCGGTGTAATAGAAGTGATTCCCGTTGTGGGGATGTTGTCGGGAGAAATATATTCTCCAAAGGCTAACATGGTTAAAATTGTCAGTTTGTTGGCAGCATCGATTCCTTCTACATCCGCGGTGGGATCGGCTTCGGCAAATCCCAACTCCTGGGCCTTCTTCAATGATTCCTGATAGGACATTCCCTGCTGGGACATTTGGCTTAGGATATAGTTGGTGGTGCCGTTGACAATCCCTAGAACCTCCTGGAAGCGATTGGCACGCAACACGGATGACATAGGCTTTAGGATGGGGATTCCCCCGCCCACGCTAGCTTCAAAACCAAGGGTGACGCCATGATTTTTCGCAGTCTCCATCAGAGCGGGAAAGTTTGCCGCCACCGCGGCTTTGTTGGCGGTTACTACTGATTTTCCTTCCGATAGGGCACGATTCATATAGGTGGAAGCTGGTTCCACTCCCCCAAGGAGTTCGATAACAATAGAGATGGAGGGATCCCGGAAAATTTCCTCCGGGTCCTGGGTGAATTTTTGGGGGTCTACTTGGATTCCTCGATCCCGGGCAGTATCTTTTTCAAGGATTCGGGTTATCTCCACCTTGGCATTCAATGATTTTTCGATGGTATCTCGATTCATTTCTAAGAGACGGTACGTTCCTGTCCCGATGTTTCCTAGGCCCAGAAGGCCAATATTGAAGGTTTTCATAGGGTGCTCCTTTGCTGCATGGTTTATCATAATATGGAAAGTATTATATACCAGAATATTTGAATTGTCATGACTATCCCTCATTGTTTGAATATTAAGAATGAAGGGAAGCATCTTTTATTTTAATACAGAAACGATATAATGGAGGGAGACGTAGTGGGAAAACTAGGAGGTAAATGAATTATGGCATTGCATGTTGTATTGGTGGAGCCGGAAATTCCGCCGAACACGGGGAATATCGCACGTACTTGCGCAGCAACGGGCACCGTATTACATCTGGTGGAACCGCTTGGATTTTCCATAGATGACCGCAGTCTGAAGAGGGCGGGGTTGGATTATTGGCCCCACGTGGAGGTGAAGGTTCACAGGGGATTGCCAGAATTTTTGGATGAGTATGGCGCCCATGGAATGTATTTGGCCACCACCAAGGGGCAACGTTTATATACGGAAGTAAAATACCAACAAGAGGATATGTTGATATTTGGGAAAGAGACCCAGGGACTCCCCAAAGATTTTGTGAATCAATACCCCTCCCAAACCATCCGGATTCCCATGAGTCCGGCAACCCATACCCGTTCCTTTAATTTATCCAATGCGGCGAATATCGTCTTGTTTGAGGCATTACGGCAATTAGGGTTTCCAAACATGACCTAATGAAAAGAAAAGCATGTTTAATCTCCCCTGGAATCATGGTATAATTATTGCATGAAACTTGGTTATGAGCAAACAATAGAACAAAGTCAGAAGCTGGTGATGACACCGGATCTCATTCAAGCCATCCGCATACTTCAATACAGCACACAGGAGCTGGAAGAATATGTGCAGGAGGAATTATTATCAAATCCGGTAATGGAGCTGGTTCACGATCGGATGAGCTCCTATCAAGAGCCTTTGGGCTTTCGGGGTGTTTCCTCTTCGGATGGGGAAGACACCTCTGATTTTCCCATGGAGAGATATGCCATGGAACGAGGGGAAACCTTGACGGAGCATTTGCTGTTCCAGCTGGAAACGGCAGACATTCATTCCCATTGCAAGGAGAGAGGACGATACATTATCGAAGCATTAGATGAAAATGGATATTTGACCATGTCGCCGGAAGAGATTGCTGTAAATCTGGGGACTACGACGGAAAAAGTGATGAAGACCATCGATGTGATTCAAGGTTTTGATCCGGCTGGGGTGTGCGCTCGAGACTTAAGCGAATGCTTGTTAATCCAGTTGGAAGAAATGTTGTGTGAAATCAGCAAAGAAGTGAAGGATGAAAAAATTCTGGAGGATTATCGCTTGACAGAGGAGCTAATACGTCACCATCTAGAGGCTTTAGCGGAAAATCGAATGGGCCATATATCCCGAGAAATGGATATTCCCGTACATCGTGTTCAAGAAATCGCAGATATTATTCGAACATTGGAACCCAAACCGGGAAGGCAATTTGGTGCAGGACAGGACCATCGATATATTATTCCGGATTTGAAGGTGGAAAAAGTAGACGGCAAATATGTAGTATTGCTGATTGAATCCAACACTCCTCGCCTTATGGTTGGATCTTATTATGGAAAGCTGCAAAAGGAAGCCGAAAAGGATGAGGAGTTATTTCGATACTTAAACAAAAAGCTGAACTCCGCTATATGGTTGATCCGAAGTATTGAGCAAAGAAAGCAGACCATATTTCAAGTGGCTTCCGCCATTGTACGATACCAACAGGATTTTTTTGATGAAGGGCCCAAGAGGTTAAAGACACTTACTTTGAAGCAAATCGCAGAGGAAGTGGGTGTGCATGAATCCACGGTGAGCCGTTCCATCAACGGGAAATATATGGAGTCTCCCAGAGGGGTATTTGAGTTAAAATACTTTTTCAAGAGCGGAGTAAGTCGTTGCGATGCTTCTCCCGGACAGGAGGATAACATTTCCTCCATGGGAGTAAAAACTTTTATTCAGGAAATGGTGAATGGGGAAGATCCAAAGAACCCTCTCAGCGATCAAAGCATGGTCTTAGCTTTGGAGGAGAAGGGCATCCATATTTCCAGGAGAACGGTAGCCAAATATCGAGATGAGATGGGAATTGCATCTTCCTCTCGACGAAGACGATACTAATTTAATATTATATTACATCAAGGGACGCATAGGAGGATAAAAATGAAAACAAAGGTTGGAATCAATGGGTTCGGAAGGATTGGTAGAAATGCATTGAAGGCGGCATTCGCTCGTGAAGATCTAAATTTTGAAATCGTGGCCATCAATGACTTAACCACCCCGGAAACACTGGCGCATCTATTAAAGTATGATAGTTGTTTTGGAAAGTTTGAAGGAACGGTGGAGCATACCGAAAACTCCATCGTTGTCAATGGAAATGAAATCAAAGTATATGCCCAGAGAAATCCGGAAGAAATTCCATGGGGTGATTTGGGAGTAACGGTTGTGCTGGAATCCACCGGGTTGTTTACGAAAAAAGCAGATGCCGCGAAACACTTGAGAGATGGTGTAAAAAAAGTGGTCATTTCTGCGCCGGCCACCGATGAGGATATCACCATCGTGATGGGTGTGAATGAAGAAAAGTACGACCCGGAAAAAGACCATATCCTGTCTAATGCATCTTGCACCACCAACTGTCTGGCCCCAGTTGCCAAGGTGATTGATGAAAACTTTGGCATCAAGAGAGGCTTGATGACTACCATTCATTCTTACACCAATGACCAAAAGATTCTGGACTTACCCCATAAAGACTTGAGAAGAGCTCGAGCTGCCGGAATATCTATGATTCCCACTACCACAGGAGCTGCCAAAGCAGTTAGCCTGGTATTGCCTCAATTAAAGGGGAAATTAAATGGGATGGCCATTCGCGTCCCCACACCTGCGGTTTCATTGGTGGATGTGGTATTTGAACTGGAGAAAAATACCACCAAAGAAGAAGTGAATGCGGCCTTGAAGAAAGCCGCGGAAACATCATTAAAGGGAATTATGAACTATACGGAAGAGCCTTTGGTTTCCGTGGATTTCAAAGGAGATCCGGCGTCCTCCACGGTGGATGGACTTTCCACCATGGTTCTGGAAGACAATCTGGTGAAGGTACTTTCTTGGTATGATAATGAATGGGGCTACTCCAGTCGTGCAATTGATTTAATGGTGTACCTCATCGAAAGAGGAATGTAGGACCGGATCAGGCGAGACCAAGACCAGGAGGATAAGATGAAAAAAACCGTAAGGGATATAGAAGTAACCGGTAAAACCGTTTTAGTACGGTGTGATTTCAATGTGCCGATGAAGGATGGGGTTATCGTGGATGATAGCCGAATTGTTGCTGTTCTACCCACCATAGACTATCTGCTGGACCAGGGGGCAAAAATCATACTAATGTCTCATTTTGGGCGTCCGGAGGGAACTCCAAATATGAAATATACATTGAAGCCGGTGGCGGAGCGATTGACGGAGTTCTTGGGGAAAGAAGTATTCTTTGTGAGCGCGCCCAATGTGGTGGATGAAAAGGTTTTGGAAAAATCCAGAGAGCTGAAAGATAGGGATGTTATGCTGTTGGAAAATCTCCGCTTTCGAAAGCAGGAAGAAGAGAATGATCCCGAATTTGCCGGAGAACTGGCCGGTTTGGCCGAAATATTTGTAAACGATGCTTTTGGTACAGCTCACAGGGCCCATGCATCTACCTATGGAGTGGCTTCCTATTTGCCGGCAGTGGCCGGCTTTCTGATGGAGAAGGAAGTAGAGTTTTTGGGAGATGCCATGAAAAACCCCGAGAAACCTTTCCTGGCCATCATGGGTGGCGCCAAGGTCGAAGATAAAATTCTGGTGATTTCCAAGCTGATGGAAAAGGTGGACACTTTGATTATCGGTGGGGGCATGGCCTTTCCATTTTTGAGAGCCATGGGGTACGAAACCGGCAAATCCTTATTGAACGAAAAGGGCGTAGAGTTGGCCAAAGAACTGCTTTCAAAAGCGGAAGAAAAGCAGGTGAAGATGCTTCTTCCGGTTGATGTGGTCTGTTCCAAGGAATTTTCCAATGATTCCCTTCGGGAAACGTATGCTCGGAATAAAATTCCGGAGGATCAAATGGGATTAGATATTGGCCCGGAAACCGTTGCTTTGTTTGCTGAGGAAATTGAAAAAGCAAAGACCATCTTTTGGAATGGTCCCATGGGGGTATTTGAGATGCCCAATTTTGCAGTAGGGACTCTTCAATTGGCCAGAGCATTGGGTCAATCCAATGGCACCACCATAATTGGCGGAGGAGACTCGGCGGCGGCGGTGGAACAGTTTGGTCTTTCTTCGAAAATGACTCATATTTCAACCGGAGGAGGTGCTTCTCTCAAGTTTTTAGAAGGGACAGAGCTTCCTGGTGTTTCCGCATTGCTGGATAAATAGGACGAAAAGTAAAAATAGATAGGAGCAAAAATGAGGAATTCTTTTGTGGCCGGAAATTGGAAAATGTGTAAGACAGTAGAGGAAGGACTGGCTTTTGCCGAAGAACTAAAACGCCAGTATCGCCCTTCCGATGGAAAATTAGGAATCATGGTTCCCTATGTATTGTTGGGGCCTTTGTGTGAAGCTTTGCGGGGAACCGGCATCATCGTCGGTGCGCAGAATATGCATTTTGAAAAAGAAGGGGCCTTTACGGGAGAAATATCTCCCGCCATGCTCCAATCGTTGGGAGTCCCCTATTGCATCATAGGCCATAGTGAACGGCGTCAGTACTTCAACGAGACGGATGAAAGCTGCAACTTAAAGTTGAAAGCCGCCTTTGCCTACGGCATTTCCCCCATCTTTTGTGTAGGAGAAAATTTGGAGCAGCGGGAAAACCAACAAGCTTTTTCTGTGGTAGAGAATCAAGTGAGGGAAGGGCTGAAGGGCCTGACTGCGGAAAAAGTATCGGAAATAACCCTTGCTTATGAACCGGTATGGGCCATTGGTACCGGTCGGAATGCCACCCCGGAACAAGCCAATGAAATGTGTGGTTATATTCGGAAGGTTGTAGCGTCTCTGCACGGAGACCATGTGGCGAGTCAAGTGGTGATTCAGTATGGCGGAAGTGTGAAACCAGAAAATGCAGGTTCCCTCTTGCATATGTCGGAAATTGACGGAGCATTAGTGGGCGGGGCCAGTCTGAAGGTGGACTCTTTATTGGCCATTGCTCGTGCGTAATTCCCGTGGCTATTCGGGGCGAGAAAGGAGTATGGAAATGTCGTTTATTGAAGATGTAGTGGCTCGCGAGGTGCTGGATTCCAGAGGAAATCCCACAGTAGAAGTAGAAGTTTATTTGGAAGACGGAACCATGGGGAAAGCCATTGTCCCTTCCGGTGCTTCCACCGGGGTGCATGAGGCGGTAGAGCTTCGAGACGGGGATAAAAATCGCTACCTGGGGAAGGGAGTTCTGAAGGCGGTAGATAATGTGAATCTCATCATTGCCGATGAAATTATCGGTTATAATGTACTGGACCAAGTGGGATTGGATAAAATATTAATCGATTTGGATGGAACACCCAACAAGGCCAAATTGGGAGCAAATGCCATTTTAGGAGTGTCTCTGGCGGCGGCCAATGCGGCAGCAGAGTATTGTGGGCTCCCTCTTTTTCAGTATATTGGTGGTGTGAACGGCAAACTGCTGCCTACACCCATGATGAATATTTTAAATGGGGGGTCCCATGCAGACAGCAATGTGGATTTCCAAGAGTTTATGATTATGCCGGTGGGTGCGGCCAGCTTTCGGGAAGGTCTCAGAATGGGTGCGGAAATTTTCCATGCACTAAAAAGTGTGCTGAAGGAAAAGGGTTTGACAACGGCAGTGGGGGATGAAGGAGGATTTGCTCCAAATTTACCCAACAATGAAGAAGCATTGCGTGTGATTCTGGAAGCCATAAAGCGAGCGGGATATGAAGGCGGGAAAGATGTGAAAATTGCCCTGGACCCTGCGGCTTCGGAGTTTTACGAGAAGGAATCCGGATTATATCACTTGAAAGGGGAAGGGGTGCAGAAGACTTCCTCCCAGATGGTAGATTTCTATGAAGATTGGATCAATCGCTACCCCATTATTTCCATAGAAGACGGCTTGGCAGAGGATGACTGGTCGGGATGGAAGGAAATGACACAGCGTCTGGGGAATCGTTTGCAAATCGTGGGGGATGACCTGTTTGTCACCAACACAGAAAGATTACGGGAAGGTATCGAAAAGGGTGTGGCCAATTCCATTTTGATTAAGGTCAATCAGATTGGCACATTAACGGAAACCTTGGATGCCATAGAGATGGCCAAGAAAGCAGGATATACGGCGGTGGTTTCTCATCGTAGCGGAGAAACAGAAGACGTCACCATTGCGGAAATCGTGGTAGGGGTGAATGCCGGGCAAATTAAAACAGGAAGCTTATCCCGAACGGATCGGATTGCAAAATATAACCAGCTTCTTCGTTTGGAGGAATTATTGGGAGATTCCGGAGAATATGCCGGAGAGAAGGCCTTTTATAGTCTAAAAGGAGCTCGGAAATAAGAAGGAAAAAGCTTGATTTCGGCGGTTTCTTGTGATAACATAATCGAGTTAATCGTTCAATGGAGGTTTTATAATGAAAATAGCACTTATGGTAACTCTTGCCATCGCCAGTTTGATCTTGATTGCAAGCATTTTGCTTCAATCCGGAAATAGTGCCGGACTGTCCGGCGCCATCGGAGGCGGTGCAGAGCAATTGTTTGGAAAGAAGAAAAGTAAAGGGTATGAAGCGATTTTGGAGAAAGTCACTAAAATAGCCGCCGCTTGCTTTATTCTTATTTCGTTGGCTTTGGTGGCCATCGAATAATGGAAGCTGTCATAAATTGTAAGATAAAATAAACCGACTTGCAAAACATAAAAAGGTGTCAATGGCGCCTTTTTGATGTGTTAAGGGTCGAAGAGGAGGGACTTAATCAATGAGCATGTTACCAATTATTGCCCCCATCTGCGCTGTAATCGCATTGTTGTTTGCCTATGGGCTTTCCGCATGGATTAATAAGGTGGATGAGGGGACCGAGAGAATGAAGGAGATTGCTTCTTTCATTCGGGAAGGAGCCATGGCGTTCCTTAAGAGAGAGTACAAGACCATGGTCATCGTTATCGTGGTATTGTTCTTAATCATTGGATTGGCCGTTGACTGGCTGACCGCAGCCCTGTATGTATGTGGCGCACTGCTATCGGTACTGGCAGGATTCTTTGGAATGAGAGTGGCCACCAAGGGGAATGTACGAACCGCCAACGCAGCCAAAGAGGGTGGAATGAACAAGGCACTAAAAGTCGCCTTCCGCTCAGGAGCCGTTATGGGGCTTTGTGTAACGGGCCTGGGTCTTTTGGGAATTGGAACGGTATTTGTGGTTATGGGCGTGGAGAGCGCTACCGTCATCACCGGATTTGGTTTGGGTGCTTCTTCTATGGCACTCTTCGGTCGTGTGGGCGGCGGAATCTACACGAAAGCAGCGGATGTAGGGGCAGACCTGGTAGGGAAAGTGGAAGCCGGTATTCCGGAAGACGATCCTCGTAACCCGGCTGTTATTGCAGACAATGTGGGGGACAATGTCGGAGACGTAGCCGGTATGGGCTCTGACCTGTTTGAATCCTATGTGGGTTCCTTGATTTCTGCCATTTCCTTAGCAGCCGTTGCGGCAGTTAACTCCGGTGGAGCCTTCGATTCCACCGTGGCAGCCACCTTCCCGTTGGTGCTTTCCGCCATTGGTATCATCGCCTCCATTATCGGTGTGATGATGGTGAGAGGGAATAATAATGCCAACCCGGCATCGGCATTGAATATGGGCACCTATGTATCCGGAATCATCGTTATTATTGCAGCATTGGCCTTGTCCAATGTCATGTTGGGAAGTATGACTTATGCGTATGCCATTATTGCAGGGCTGGTTGTAGGTATTGCCATTGGCAAAGTCACAGAAATATATACATCCGGAGATTACAAATCCGTTAAGAAAATTGCAGAACAATCTCAAACGGGACCGGCTACCACCATCATTTCTGGGTTTGGAGTAGGGATGTTGTCTACGGTTTGGCCCATTGTGTTTATCTGTGTGGGAATTTTTGTTTCCTATTGGTTCGCCGGACTGTATGGAATTGCACTGGCGGCCGTTGGCATGCTTTCCACCACCGGAATGACCGTCGCGGTGGATGCGTATGGTCCTGTATCGGATAATGCGGGTGGCATCGCCGAGATGGCAGAGCTTCCTCATGAAGTTCGAGAGATTACGGATAAGCTGGATGCAGTGGGAAATACCACCGCAGCCATTGGAAAAGGTTTTGCCATCGGAAGTGCGGCTCTGACCGCATTGGCCCTGTTTGCCACATATGCTACGGTAACAGAGCTTACTTCCATTAGCTTGCTGGAGCCCATCGTAATTGTAGGCTTGTTCTTTGGGGCCATGTTGCCCTTCTTGTTCTCGGCTTTGACCATGAATTCGGTAGGCAAAGCTGCCAACCAAATGATTGAAGAGGTTCGTCGTCAATTCCGGGAAGATTCTGGAATTATGGCCGGAACCTCCAAACCGGACTATGCCACTTGTGTGGATATTTCCACCAAGGCGGCACTGAAGGAAATGGTGGCTCCCGGATTGATGGCCATTATCGCCCCCCTGTTCATCGGAATCGTATTGGGGCCGGCAGCGCTGGGTGGAATGTTGGCCGGTGCATTATCTTCCGGTGTATTACTGGCCATTATGATGGCCAACGCCGGTGGTGCCTGGGACAATGCGAAGAAGTACATTGAGAGCGGAAACTATGGTGGAAAAGGTTCGGAATCTCATAAGGCCGCTGTGGTAGGAGATACCGTTGGCGATCCTTTCAAAGACACCTCGGGTCCTTCCATTAATATTCTTATTAAGTTGATGACCATCGTTGCCGTGGTATTTGCACCGGTATTCGTGGCCATCGGCGGACTGATTGCCTAGACCAAGGTTTCGGAACACTTGGACAAGAATATAAAACCTGCTCCCTTCATTGGGAGCGGGTTTTTTGGTGGTTTTGTTGTGCCAAAGCGCTTTTATGAATTGCCGATTGTCTGGTTGCGTCCCGCCTTGTAGCCAGCCAACCCATAAAGAATAGAGGCCATTACCAAGGCAAGAAGAGGGAATGTCCAGTTTTCTGTCCAATCATATACTCGTCCCATGAGCCAAGGCCCAGAGGAAGCCACTAGATAGCCGATGAGAAACACAATGCCAGTTAACTGTCCCGCTTGTTGCGGGCTGCCTGCACGAAGGGTGAGAACACAGAGGAACAGGGTGTAGGCGGCTGCCATAGAAAACCCGAGAAACACAGCGCATATCAGGAATCCGGTCAGTGTTTGGGAAAATACCATTAATAGAGATGCCGTTAGGATGGTTCCTCCTGCCATCATACAGGGAATTTGTTGGCTTCGAAATCGATGCACTGCGGCGCCGGCCAGCATGGCACCGGGGATGCCGCATATTTGTACCACGGAGGCGACCAGTCCCGCTTCGGTATCTCCATAACCGGATTGCTGAATAATGGTGGGAAGCCAAGACAAGGCGCAGTAGTAAATAAAACCTTGACTGGCCATCAATACGATAATCCATCTGGCCAAAGGGGATTCTTTCAGCAATCGTCCTCCTGAAATGGAAAGAATTTCTGGTGGTGGAATGAAGGGATGGCTCTTTTTAAATTGCACCCCCCAAATGATGAGGCAAACCAATACCAAGGGGAGCCACATGGCTAAAGCAATCTGCCAACTATCCATTTTGTGAGCAACGGGCACAGCGGTTGCAGAGGATATAGCCGCAAATAAATACATCATAGTGGTATAGGTTCCGGTCATGGGACCCACCCGGGATGGAAAGTGTTCTTTGATGAGAGTGGGTGCCAAAACATTGATGAAACAGATCCCCAAACCCACCAATGCGGAACCGATAAAGATGCCATATATTCCGAAGGAGGAGCGAATACAGAGGGCGATACCGTACAGCGTGAGGCCGAATAGGATGGTTTTTCCCGTTCCCTTCCGTCCCACCAGTTTGCTGATGGGAATGGAGCTAAGGGCGATGATAATGACTGGAAGAGTAACGATAAAACCGGACCATCCATAGTCTAAGGCCAGTGTGGCTTGGATGTCCGGCAGAAGGGGTCCCAGGGACACGGTAGGCGAGCGGCTGATAGCGCCCAGCAAAATCAGTCCCATAAAAACCAGCAACTTGGTATGTTGTTTCATGTCAGATTCCTTTTCGATGTTTTATGTATTTCGCCAAAAGGTGGGGGTAAATAATAAAAATATGGTAAACAGTTCCAAGCGGCCCATAAGCATCATGGCACACAGATATAACCGAAGTCCCGGGCTGAACATACTGTAGTTTCCGGTGGCGCCCATTTCTCCAAAACCCAGACCGGTATTGCTCAGGCATCCGGCAGCCACTCCCATAGTGGTTTCAAAATCCAGATTTTGCAAGGAAAGTAGGATGAGCGATACGATATATACCATGAAATACAACATCATAAAGCTGGTAATTTTGGACACGGTGTCGGCGGGTATGGGTTTTTGCCCTACTTTTACAGCGATGATTCCAGAGGGATGTAGCCGTTTAAAAAACATCCTTGCCATTATCTTAAAGCTGATGATGATACGAATGACTTTCATGCTGCCCGCGGTAGAGGAAGCACAGCCCCCAATAAATAAGAGTAGAAAAAGCAGTGCCTGAGATAAGTATGGCCACTTGGTAAAATCTGCAATTACATATCCCGAAGTGCTGATGAAGGAAACGACTTGAAAGAAACCGTGGCGAAAAGCAGAAATCCAGGTTTCATAAGTCCCCGTAAGGAATAGATTTGTGGCAATCAAAAAGGATGTGCCCAAGATGATGCCGGTAAAAGTCTGCAATTCCCGATTCCCCAGTACTTCTTTCCATTTCCGTTGTAACAGCAGGAAATATAAGAGGAAGCTAACGGAGCTAAGATAGCAGAACGAAGCAATCACTGCTTCGATATACACGCTGTCATAAAAAGCCAATCCTTGTCTATGAGCGAATAAGCCGCCGGTACTCACGCTGCCGAAGGTGTTTACAATCGAATCGAAAGCCCCCATATCTGTGAAGAAATACAGGAGACAAAATTCTGCCAGGGTGAAGGAGATGTAGGTTCCGTACAAAATTTTGGTGGAGGCAGAAAGTCGAGCCGTCATTTTTTCGAAGGTGGGGCCGGGGGCCTCTGCTCGTACGATAGCCTGCCCATTGATGCCAAGGGCCGGCAATATGGAAATGGCGAACACTAAAATACCCATGCCTCCCAGCCAGTTTGAAGTGGCTTTCCATAGCAGTAAACCTCGGGGCATCAGGTCCACGTTTCGCACGGTGGAGCCGGTGGTAGTAAACCCGGCCACGGATTCAAAAAACGCATCGATGGGATGGGCCAGGTCTGCGGAAAGCCAATAGGGCAGAGCTCCAAAAATAGAAGCTACAATCCAGGACATGGCCACCACAAAGTAGCCGTCTCTTAATAGAAGATTGCCGCTTGTTTTCTTAAAATACAGCATTCCGGCTCCGCCTAAGGTCAGGCTGATTAGTGCGGATTGCAACAGGGCTTTTTGCACCCAAAAGGAATCGTTTTTAAGCGCCACCAGCCAGGAAGGGACCATGGAAATCCCCACAATGAATACGATGACAGATATAATTTTCAGTATGACTTTCCAGTTTAACATAGGAAGCTCCTAACGATCCCGATTCCAAAATCTGGGGGTGAATAGCATGAACAGGGTGAACAGTTCCAGCCTACCGGCCAACATTAAAAACCCGAGGAAAACTTTGATGGGATTGGAAAAAATACTGTAGTTCATCACAGGACCTACTCCGGAGAATCCCGGTCCAATATTTCCCACACAAGCCAACGCGGCGGTGAAGGAGGTGACCAAATCATGGCCATCTGCGCTGACGATTAAGCCGCTCACCAGTACCGTCGTGATATAGAGAAGGGAAAAGGATGCGACGGAAGTAATCACGTCTCCAGAAATACTTTTTTCCCCTAGCCGAACGGTGCATACCGCATTGGGATGAAGCCGTGTGATGATTCCTCTTCGAATAAAGCGGATGACGATAAGAGCCCGAATGGCCTTTATTCCTCCGCCGGTGGATCCGGAACAACCACCTATCAACATCAATCCAAATAAAAGGGCCTTGGAAAAGGTAGGCCAAAGATCATAGTTGGTTGTAGCATACCCGGTAGTGGTTATAATGGAGGCCACCTGGAAAGCGGATTCTCGTAGGGCGATGCCGTGGGAAAAATAACCCATGCGGAACAAATCCAATGCTATCAACAGGGTACAGCTGACAATGACAATCATGTAGAATTTGAATTCTGTATCCTTGAGAAAACCCTCCAGACCTTTCTTCATGGAGGCATAGTACAAGGTGAAATTCAAAGCGCTCATCACCATGAAAAGAGTCACCACCAATGTAACATAGGTGCTTTGGAAATGGCCTAGGCTGTCATTATAGTTGGAAAACCCACCGGTGGCCACTGTGCCAAAGGTGTGAATCAATGCATCAAACCAGGATAACCCTCCTAATTTCAGCAACAAGGTCTCTGATAGGGTAAGGATCATGTATATGAGAAATAATATTCGACTTTGTCCCTTGAATTTGGGATTGATTTTATCGTAAATGGGGCCAGGGGTCTCTGCCCGCATGATGTTATATCCACCTATGTTTAAATGGGGCATCAGGGCGATGGCAAAAATGACGATACCCAATCCCCCCAACCAATGGGTGAAGGAACGCCAAAAAAGAATACTATAGGGTAATGCTTCAATATCCGTTAATATAGAGGCGCCTGTGGTGCTGAATCCGGAGGCCATCTCAAAAAAGGCATCGGCAAAATTCATGTGTGTGCCCAAGAAGAAAGGGATGGAGCCAATGAAAGTAATCAGAATCCAAACCAAGGCCACAACAAGAAAACCGTCTCGAATGCGAATGGCTTTCGTAGACGGGGGGACACCAATAATGAGAAGTAAGCCAAGGATTACTGCGGGGATGGCGGTCAAGTAAAAAGCCGAATACAGCTCTTCTTCTCCGTAAATCCAAGCCACTAGGATAGGAATACTTGTGGCAGCCCCAGTAATAAGTAGCACCTTTCCCAGCATTTGTAAGATGGTGTAGTGATTGAATCCCATAATCGTAACCTACCCGAAGATTCCGAGATGTGTGGTGCTTCGCATGAGTTTTTCCAGGGTGGATAATTCCGAAAGCAAGCACATGATGAGGACCCGATCTCCCTCAATAATTTTGGTTTCACCATTGGGGATGATGATATTGGTTCCCCGGTGAATGGCCGCTATGATAGTGCCGTCCGGCAGATTCAACTCCTTTAATGGGGTATCCAGAATCGCCATGTGGTGACCGGCGATGATTTCCATAATTTCAGCCTGTCCCTGTATGAGTTGACTGGAAAGAATTCGTTTGCTGCCTTGGACGAATCGAAGAATATTGCTGGCTGTGATGTTCAGCGGATTCAATACCATATCCACACCCATTTTTTCAATAAGTCCGGAATAGCTTTCCCGGGAAATCTTGGCAATGACATCTTCAATTCCCCGTTGTTTTGCCATGAGAGCCAATAATAGATTTTCTTCGTCATAGCCGGTAGTGGTGACAAAAGCATCCATTTCGTCTAAGTTCTCCGACTCCAGAAGGCCCATGTCTGTTCCATCCCCATGAAGAACCATCACGTCATCCAAATGGGTGGCCAAATAATGGCACCGTTCCTTGGACACTTCCACAATCTTGACGGCAATTCCAAACTCCGACAATTTCTGGGCTAGATAGAGACCGGTTTTTCCTCCCCCAATAATCATGACCCGCTGAAGATCTGTATACTTTCCTTTCAGATGAACCTTGGAATCCAGTTCCATAATGGGTGTTTTCTCTCCCACTACATATAGGAAGTCTTCCTCTTGGATGACGGCATCCCCGTGGGGAATGATGACCTTGCCGTTTCGGGAGATTCCAATTACCAACATATTTTTTAGATGACGATTCATATTTACCATCTGCACCCCAATTAAAGAGGGCATTTTGTAAGCCGCCATTTCGATGATGGCAATTTTCCCGCTGGTGAAAATTCCATTACTCAAGGTGTATTTCTCTACCAGGTATTTGTAGATTTCTAAGCTAATGGCAAGATCTGGATTTACAATGCTATCGATATTAAATGAGTCTTTGATGAAATCGAATTGATTCATGTGTTCCGGGCCACGAACTCGGGCAATGACCATGGGACATCCCATTTTCTTGGCGATGGAGGCAATGATAATGTTTTTTTCATCCTTATCTGTGGTGGCCAATAGATAATCATAGGAAGAAATTTTAATGTCTTCCAGCACCGACTTTTGTTTGGCATTGGCATTCACTGTCATGATGTCCATTTGGGATGAAAGTTTGGCTAGGATTTCTTCATCTTTATCGATTACGGTGACGGAGTGGTCTCCTCCCAACAGAGCTTCGGCCACTTTCATTCCCAGCTTACCGGCACCGGCGATGGCTATTTTCATGGGTCCTCCTTGTGTAGAAAAAGGTTTTGCTTGTATTCTATCACGTATTATAGCACAAACAAGATGTGTTTGAAATAAACCGTGAAATGAGGTAAAATATAACCTATGAAAATTAAACGAATCATCGGAGGAGAGCTCCAATCCAATGGATATATTATCTATCAAAAGGAGGGCGGCTCTTGTTTCATTATCGATCCGGGATATACCCCGGAAAAGTTCATCAAACAGCTGAAAGACAGCCGTCTCAAATTGAAAGGGGTTCTGTTGACCCATCATCACTACGACCATGTGGGCGGTGCGGCTAAAATCAGGGCTATAATGGATTGCCCTATTTATATGCACCGGGAAGACTGCGACTTTTATAAAGGGGACATTGATGTGATGTTGGAAGATGGAGATCGATTGGATTTAGACGGGGAAAACATGGTCATCCTTCATACACCAGGCCATAGTCCGGGAGGAATTGCCATTTATTCGGAAAAAAGCAAGGTGGCTTTTACGGGAGACACCTTATTTAATGTAGATTTGGGAAGAACGGATCTGAGGGGCGGTAGTGACAAACAGTTGGCTCAGACCTGCCGTAAGGTGTTTCAGTTATGGTCCAATGAAATTGAAATATATCCGGGGCATGGGGATTCCTGCAACATGAAATTTGTCCGACGATTTAATAAAGAATATTTGGATTTGGTTTCTTCGTGAGGTGAAGTGGAAAGCATGGGAATTAGCTAAAAATCCACAAATGAGAGAGAGGGGTCCGCGTATGATACCCATCAAGTTGGTGGCATTGGATTTGGATGGTACTACTTTAAATAGTCAGGGGAAGTTGTCCTCGGAGATGAAAGCAACCTTGGAGGAGGCTATCTCCAAGGGAATACATATTATATTTGCCACGGGTAGAGTATTTTCTGCCATATCCCAAGAGGTTCTAGGCATCCAGGGAATTCGGTATGTACTAAGCTCCAATGGTGCCCGAGTGGTGGACCTGTGTTCCGGCAAGGTAATCTACGAAAACTACTTGGAGCCGGAAGCCGTGGACGATATGGCCCAGTTACTGGGGCAATATGATTTCATGTATGAAGTGTTTACCGATGGACAGGCTTATGTGGATCGAAAATATTATGACTCTATCACATCCATGAAATTATCGGATCGCCATACTACGTATGTATTAAGTACAAGAAATCCAGTGGATCATGTGTTGAACCATATGAGAGATCATCGAACCACCATTGAAAACATCAACATCAACTTTAATGATCCCCAGGCTCGTCTTCAGATGAAAGAGGTGCTCTCCCAAAAGACCAACATCACTCTTACCAGCTCCTTTGATCACAATTTGGAAATCGGAGGTGTTTCTACGGGGAAGGGAGATGCTGTGGGAAAAGTGGCAACTCTTCTACAAGTAAAGCCGGAAGAAATCATGGCTATCGGGGATAACCCCAACGATAAATCCATGCTTATGGTGGCCGGATGGCCCGTTGCGGTGGCCAATGCCAAGGATGAGGTGAAAGAGGTGGCCAAATACATCACCGGAAGTAATGATGAAGGTGGGGTAGGGCAGGCCATTCGCAAGTGGGTGTTAGACCCGATGAAAAAATAGAAAACGAGAAAACTCCGATAAAGAAATCGGAGTTTTTTAGTGGATGGAAAAGGAGAGAGTCGAATGGTAAATATTGACAATATAGACGGACGAGGCTACAATGGCGGTATGCAATATATGGTAATAATTACCAATTATGAAAGGAGTGTTTATGGCCACGGGGAAAGTTTTAGGGGACCAGGGAGAGAAAATAGCAATGGAATACTTAAAAAAGAAGGGGTATGAAATTCTGGCGGCTAATTATCGGGTGCGAGGTGGAGAGTTGGATCTGGTAGCTACCCAGGGGACACAACTAGTGTTTTGTGAGGTGAAAACCAGAAATTCCCTGAAAATGGGTCTCCCCATAGAAGCGGTAACTTGGGGAAAACAACGAAGAATTCTTCACGCAGCCCGCTGCTATGTTCTTCAGGAAGCCCCGGTTCATAGTGGCATTCGGTTTGATGTCATTCAGGTGATGCCAGGGAACTGTCCACCGGTACTGCATATGGAAAATGCCTTTGGAGATGAAACATGATATCAGGAGTGAATACCGCTAGCATATGCGGATTATCCGGAGCTGTGGTTCGGGTGGAGACCGGCTTATTCCGACAGATTCCGGGCATTCATATAACGGGGTTGGCTTCTCAGACTATTGTAGAATCCAGAGATCGTATTCGTTCTGCGGTGAAACAATCCGGATATCGATTTCCGGATCAGAAGGTGGTGATTAATCTGGTGCCTGCTTCCCGGCGAAAGGAAGGCAGTCACTTTGACCTCCCCTTGGCCATGGGGATTTTAAGTGCGGCCGGGGTCGTCCATATGGGCGATAAAGAGCGGAGGGCTTTTATCGGAGAGTTGTCTTTGGATGGAACACTTCACCCGGTACAGGGGGCATTGCCGTTGATAATGGGCCTACGGGACGGGGGGATGGAGGAAGTGATTCTTCCCCGCGGAAATCTGGGGGAAGCCTCTCTGGTTCCGGGAATCCGATTAAAAGGGTGTACGTGTCTACGAGAGGTGGTGGAGTTTCACCAAAGTGAAACAGAGAATTGGGATTTGCCGCCGGATACTATGAATCGAAGGGAGCCTTCGTATTCTCTAGACTTTGATGAAGTGCGGGGCCAGGAAACGGCAAAAAGAGCCCTTATATTGGCGGTGGGGGGCAGGCATCATCTTTTCATGATGGGGTTTCCGGGTTCCGGGAAGACTATGTTGGCCAAACGAATCCCAACTATTATGACACCCATGAATCGGGAGGAGGAATTAGAGGTCACCTCCGTCTATTCGGTAGCCGGCGAATTGAAAGAAGGCGCCTCATTGCTTCAAAGTCGGCCATTTCGATCTCCTCATCATACCATTACTCCCATCGCCATGGTGGGGGGCGGAAATCAACCCCGGCCCGGAGAACTGTCCTTGGCCCATCACGGGGTACTTTTTTTAGATGAGTTCCCGGAGTTTTCCCGCAGGGTGTTGGAAATGATGCGGCAACCTTTGGAATCCGGTGAGGTCACCATTTCTCGAAGCCAAGACCGGGTAACTTATCCCTGCAGAATTTTATTGGTGGCGGCCAGCAACCCATGCCCCTGTGGACATTACGGCGATACCAGACATAGATGTAGCTGCACCTCCCAACAGATACAATGGTATCAGTCCAGAATTAGCGGGCCCCTTTTGGACCGCATCGATATTCAATTGAAAATACCCCCCGTCCCCTCTCGGGAATTGTGGGGCGAAAAAAACTCCGGCGCCCAACTCTCATCCGAGAAAATGAGAGAGCAAGTTCGATTGCTGGAAAAGGTGCAACAGGAGAGGTATCGAAGGGACTGGGTTCGAAACGGTGTTCTTACTCCCAGCCTTTTGGAAAAATTTTGCCCCATGAGCCGTGATGCCAAAAGATTTCTGGAAAGCGCATTTCAACGGCTGGGATTATCCGTTCGGGGTTACCATAAAGTAATAAAGATGGCCCGTACCATTGCGGACCTAGAAGAGATAGACACTTTGCGAGAGGAACATATCGGAGAAGCCATCCAGTATCGCGCGTTGGACCGGGAAGAATGAGCACCTTATAAATTAGTGGAAAGAGACATGAAGAGAGAAGGAAGCAACCAGATGGAAATCAAAAAAATTACGGCCATGGAGGTAGGTTATCCCAGATTGCTAAAGGAGATTCCAGACCCTCCCAACATTTTGTATTATATGGGGGATATATCCCTGGCGTCCCAACCCTGTGTGGCGGTGGTGGGCACTCGGAAGCCCACAGATTATGGGAAGTGGGCGGCCTATTCATTGGGAAATATGTTGGGAGAAGCGGGAATTGTAACGGTCAGCGGGATGGCACAAGGGATTGATACTCTCGCACATAGAGGGGCCTTGAAAGCAGAGGGAAAAACCATTGCTGTGTTGGGCAACGGTCCAGATATTTGTTATCCGGCGAAGAATGGTTCCTTACGAAAAATCATAATGGAGAATGGTTTAATCTTATCTGAATATGCACCGGGGGTTCATGCCACCCGGTTTACTTTTCCCGCCAGGAACCGAATTATTAGTGGAATATCTATGGCTACCGTAGTGGTGGAAGCCGGGTTGTCTTCCGGGTCATTGATTACAGCGGAACGAGCCGTAGAGCAGGGTCGTGAAGTGTACGCACTGCCGGGGAATATCAATAGTGTATGCTCCATTGGAACCAATAAACTCATCCATGACGGGGCAAGAATTTTAGCGGTGATGGATGATTTGCTGGAGGATTTTGGTTGGATAAACCCCCTGCCTCAGGAGAAAAAGGAGAGTCTTGGAGAGAAGGAAGCGAAAGTATTTTTACGAGTGGAAGGTGCTACGGAAATCACAGTGGATGAGCTGTGCTGTGCCTTGGGAATGGGGGCGGGAGAGGTAAATGGAATTGTGACGATTCTGGAAATGAAAGGATTTGTTCAGACATCCATGGGGAAAATATATGTTGCAAAGGGGAAACAATCTACATATAATATGTGCTTGAACGAAGACAGTCTCAAAAAAGAGAGGAAAAAAGATGAGTAACCCCAAAAAAATCCTAGTTATTGTAGAGTCTCCCGCCAAGGCAAAAACCATTGGAAAGTACCTAGGCACCAACTACAAAGTGGTGGCGTCGGTAGGTCATGTCAGGGACCTTCCCAAGAGTAAACTAGGTATCAATACAGAAAAAGACTTCGAACCGGAATACATATCTATCCGGGGAAAGGGAGATTTAATTAAGGCATTAAAAAAGGAAGCCAAGGCGGCCTCAAAAATCTATTTGGCAACGGACCCGGACCGTGAGGGAGAAGCCATTAGTTGGCACTTGGCCTTTCTGTTAGGAATGGATGAGTCAGAGCCTTGCCGGGTGGTATTCAATGAGATTACGAAAAACAGCGTAAAAGAAGCGCTGAAAAATCCTCGCCCCATCGACATGAGTTTGGTGAATGCCCAGCAGGCACGGCGTGTGTTGGATCGTTTGGTGGGATATAAAATCAGTCCCCTTCTTTGGAGAAAAGTGCGCAGAGGCTTGTCGGCAGGAAGAGTGCAGTCTGCTGCATTGAAAATTGTGTGTGACCGTGAAAAGGTGATTCGAGACTTTGTTCCCAAGGAATACTGGGTGATTCAAGCCAAATTGGAAAAAACGGGAGAAACCCTAAAACGAAATCAGTTTGTCGCCAAGCTGACGGAAAAGAATGGGGAAAAGATTCCGGTAAATGATAAGGCAGAGTCGGAACAAATTCTGAAGGATTTAGAATCCGGCCATTTTGCGGTGAAAAAAGTGGAAAGAAAGGAACGAACCAAAAGACCGTATCCTCCCTTCACCACTAGTAGCATGCAGCAAGAGGCATCCAATAAGTTAAATTACTACACGAAAAAAACCATGCTCATTGCCCAGCAGTTGTATGAAGGCTGTGAAATCAAGGGTCATGGGACCATTGGGTTGGTCACTTACATCCGTACGGACTCCGTTCGTATATCCGAGGAAGCCAGAGGAATGGCGCGCGGTTTTATCGAGAATCATTTTGGAGAAAAATATTGGGGGAACAATTACTTCGCCAATAAAAAGAAGGACGTACAGGATGCCCATGAGGCCATACGTCCCTCTCGGGTGGATTTGGAACCGGATGCTATCAAAGATTCTTTAAGTCGAGATCAATACAACCTCTATAAATTGATTTGGAGTCGATATGTGGCCAGTCAGATGTCACCGGCAGTTTTTGATGCCATGGCCGTGGACGTAGAAAACGGGCCGTATACCCTACGAGCCACTGGCTCTACCCTAAAATTTGATGGATTTTTAAAAGTCTACAGTGATAACAACGAAGAAGATAAGGATAGGCAGCTTCCCGCCATGGAAGAAGGGGAAGGTTTACGTAAGGTGGACCTGACCGGAGAGCAAAACTTCACCCAGCCACCTTCCCGGTTTACAGAAGCCAGCTTGGTGCGAGATTTGGAAGAAAAAAATATCGGAAGGCCTTCTACGTATGCCCCCATCATCGCCACATTGCTGGATAGAAAATATATTTTACGGGAGAAAAAAGTACTGGTACCCACGGATTTGGGTTTCATTGTTACCGACATGATGGAAGAGTACTTTAAAGAGATTGTAGATGCGGGATTTACGGCAGATATGGAAGACAAGTTGGATGAAGTCGAAGTGAGAGATGCCAACTGGAGAAAAATCGTGGGGGACTTTTATGGAACCCTGAAAACCGAGTTGGAAATAGCCGATGCCAAGATTGAAAAAGTACAATTCGAAGAAGAGTTGCTGGGAGAAGATTGCGAGAAATGCGGGAAACCCATGGCGGTGAAGCATGGTCGATTTGGTACGTTTGCCGCATGTACCGGGTACCCGGAATGCAAAAACACGAAGCCCATCCAAAAAACCATCGGTGTAAAGTGTCCGGCATGCGGGAAAGATTTGGTGGTTCGCCGAGGGAAGACGGGAAGAATATTTTATGGCTGCTCCGGGTTCCCGGAGTGCAATCAGTCGTATTGGGACAAACCCATACAGCGGGAATGCTCCCAGTGTGGCAGTTTGTTGGTGGAGAAAAAAACGAAAACTTCGAAGATTGCGTGTTCCAATAAGGAATGTGGGTATAAAGAATAAGTCGCAGGTATAAGGAGGATAATCATATCATGGTACAATTCAATGCAACCACCATCGTGGCGGTACGCAGAGGGCCGGAGGATGTATGTATCGGCGGAGACGGACAGGTCACTATGGGAGAAACGGCTATCATGAAAGCCGGCGCGAAGAAGGTACGTAAAATTTATAAAGATCAAGTATTGGTGGGATTTGCCGGTAGTGTGGCGGATGCATTTTCTTTGTCTGAAAAGTTCGAGAAAAAATTGGAAGAACATGCCGGGAATCTGAAGAGAGCGGCGGTAGCCTTGGCGCAAATGTGGAGAACCGACAAGGTGATGCGAAATCTGGAAGCGTTGATGATTGTGGCGGACAGACAAAGCTTGCTCATCATCAGTGGTAACGGAGAAGTCATTGAGCCGGACCAGGACTTTATCGCCATTGGAAGCGGAGGCAATTATGCATATGCTGCCGCCAATGCTTTGTTTAATCACACCGACATGGATGCCGAAAAGGTGGTGCGGGAAGCATTGCATATCGCCTCCTCTATTTGCGTGTATACCAATGACCATATTTCCGTGGAAAAGTTGTAGAAGGGGGAAGAATAATCATGTTAAATGCATTTTACCAGATGACGCCAAAGGAAATTGTGGCGGAGTTGGATAAATATATTATCGGGCAGGACGAAGCGAAAAAATCCGTAGCCATCGCATTGAGAAATCGATATCGAAGGAGTTTGCTGCCGGAAGATTGGCGGGAGGAAATTTCTCCCAAGAACATATTAATGATGGGGCCCACCGGTGTGGGGAAAACAGAAATTGCCCGTCGCTTGGCCCGGTTGATGGATGCCCCTTTTGTAAAGGTGGAAGCCACTAAGTTCACGGAAGTGGGATACGTGGGAAGAGACGTAGACTCCATGGTGAGAGATTTGGTGGAGGCCGCTATTCGTATGACCAAACAGAGCAAGCTGGCGGAGAAGTATAGTGTGGCGGAAGAAATCGCCGAGGAAAAAATTATTGAGGCCATCATTCCCGGAAAGAAGGGAAGTGCAGGCTCCGGTTCCGGGCCCAGAAACCCCTTTGAGTTTATTATGGGGAATGCAGGCTACAAAACCCAGAAGGAGCAGTATCAGGAGCAGAAAACACCAGACGATTCTTCTCCGGAAATTGACGTGGAATTGGCCAGGGAACAAGTTCGGGAACAGTTGAAAGAGGGCCGATTGGAAGAACAATATATCGAGATACAGGTGGACGATGTACCCAAAGGCAGCAACCTGGATGTGGGGGAAGGCGGCATGATCGCCATTGGCAATATTTTTGGTGACATGATGCCGAAAAAGAAAAAGAATAAAAAGGTAAAGGTGAAGGATGCCCGAAAAATTCTTCGGGAGCAAGAAGCCCAAAACCTCATTGACATGGATCAGGTCACAGAGGAGGCTTTGCAAAGCGCAGAACAAAACGGCATCATATTCATCGACGAAATCGATAAAATTGCTTCTGGAGGCGGGTATCGCTCCGGAGCGGATGTATCTCGAGAAGGGGTGCAACGAGACATTCTCCCTATCATTGAGGGTTCGGTGATTAATACCAAGTATGGGCCGGTGAAAACAGACCACATTCTCTTTATTGGGGCAGGGGCTTTTCATACCGCGAAGCCCACGGACCTGATTCCGGAATTGCAGGGTCGTTTCCCCATACGGGTGGAGTTGGAAAACCTCACCCAAGATGCCTTTGTGCAGATCCTTACCAAACCGGAAAACGCATTGATTAAGCAGCATAAAATGCTGTTGGAAACCGAAGGGTTGGAGGTGGAATTTACGGAGGAAGCCTGTGATGAGATAGCCACTATGGCGTTTCTGATGAATGAGCAAACAGAAAACATTGGAGCCAGAAGATTGCATACCATCATGGAAAAGTTATTGGAAGACATTTCCTTTAACATTACAGATATGAAGGACCAGGAAAAAATTCGCATCGACAAAGAGTACGTACAAGAAAAATTCCGCGAGAAGATTCAGAGAGAGGATCCGGATCGTTACATACTGTAGAATCTATAGAATGCAACAAAACCACATAGAGTTTTCGGAGTTGTTTGTTGAAAGAGAAATTTTTAGAAAAGTACGAAAATTCTCGTTGTAATTCGAAATTCAGGGGAGTATAATGACCTTGTAAGTGGCACCATGAGTGAGTAAGGGGTTGGTTTCGTAGTTTACACGGAGGAAAAGGGAAAAAATGAACAAAGAGATATTGAGCAAAATCCGAAAACTAAATTGGGTACTTCAAGAACCTCGGGAAGGGGGATTTTCCTTCCAGGAATTGTGCGCTATCCTAAGCGAATTAATGGATGCCAATGTTTATGTTGTCAATGTACGAGGTAAGTTGTTGGGAGTCCATTATGTGATCGAAGCCGATAGTGCGGCTTTGTCGGACCCGGAGACCGGGGTGAACTTTTTCCCCGTAGAGTACAACGATGAGTTGATGAAGGTAGATAAGACGGTATATAACATTTCTCCTCAAGAGGTTATGAATATTTTCAAATATGAATATGATACCTCGGAGAAATACCATATGATTATCCCGATTATGGGAGGAGGCCAGCGGTGGGGCACCATCGTACTGGTTCGATACGAGCCGCCTTTCGACGAGATTGACATTGCCCTCGGGGAGTACGGAGCTACCGTGGTGGGATTGGAAATCCAGAGCAAAAAAGCCCAGGAAATAGAACAGGAAGAGCGAAAGCGGAGTGTGGTTCAGATGGCCATCGGTACATTATCCTTCTCGGAAGTAGAGGCGGTGGTTCAGATATTTAAAGAGTTGGGGGGCAATGAAGGGATATTGGTAGCCAGTAAAATTGCAGATCATGCTAAAATTACCCGCTCTGTTATCGTCAATGCTCTTCGCAAGCTGGAGTCCGCTGGAGTTATCGAATCACGAAGCCTTGGAATGAAGGGGACCCATATTAAGGTACTAAATTCCAAGTTCTACGAGGAGCTGGCCAAGCTCTCCTAAGAACTTAAGAAGTAATAAAGAGTCTCCTTCGGGAGACTTTTTCATGGAGGACAGAATGATAGAAGATAATGGCCTAACACAGCAAGGGGAGAGCCGAGCTATTTTATTAGGCGTCCAAAGAAGAGAAGACATTCAGTATTATATGGAAGAGCTGGAAGGGTTGGCAGAAGCCGCCGGTGTGGCGGTTCTGGGACAGATGATTCAAAATCTGGAGAAACCAGAGCGAGGCACCTATATTGGCAAAGGAAAAGTGGAAGAACTGGCGGAATTAGCGGAAAATATGGAAGCGGATTTGGTTATTGTGAATGATGAGCTTTCCGGCATACAAACCCGCAATCTGGAAGAAAGCTTGGGAATCCGTGTCATCGACCGTACCGTTCTTATTCTGGACATTTTTGCTCAAAGAGCCAGTACCTTGGAGGGAAAGCTTCAGGTGGAATTGGCCCAGCTGCAATACCGGTTACCTCGGTTGGTAGGGTTGGGTACATCCCTATCCCGGCAAGGGGCCAGCATGGGAGGCCGAGGTGTTGGAATTGGAACACGAGGGCCTGGTGAAAAAAAGTTAGAAACGGACCGGCGTCACATTACCAAGCGAATTGATGATATCAAGGCGGAGATGGAGAGGGCCAAGAGAACACGTTTGGTGCAACGGGGGAAGCGGGAAAAGTCCGATTTACCCATCGTTGCGCTGGTAGGATACACCAATGCCGGGAAATCCGCCATCATGAACCGTATGTTGATGCTGACCCATAAAGAAGATAAACAGGTGGAAGAAAAGGATATGCTCTTTGCTACCCTGGACACCCGGCAACGGTCTATTCAGCTGGAAGATCATCGCAGCTTTTTGTTGGTAGACACGGTGGGTTTTGTCAGCAAGCTTCCCCATCATTTGGTGAAAGCCTTCAAGGCCACTTTGGAAGAAGTGATGTTGGCAGATTTGCTACTGCTGGTAGTAGATAGTTCTTATGAGAATCATGAATTTCAGTTGGAAGTAACTCGACAGGTGCTTCGTGATTTGGGGGCTATTGATAAAGAAATTCTACTGGTTTATAACAAATCGGACTTGATTGAAAACCCCATGATCCATAATCAAAACCATCACGCCGTATCTGTATCTGCCAAAACCGGCGCCAATTTCCCCCGGTTGCTTCAACTCATCAGCGAAAAGGTGTTTCAGGATTATCAGGAGGTGGAATTGATGATCCCTTATGAACGGGGGGACATCCTTTCCTACGTCATGGAAAAAACCAAGGTTTTGGAGAAAAAGTACTTGGAGGAAGGAACCTGGATTCGTGTGCTTCTCGGCAAGGAGGACTGGGGTCGGGTGAAGGATTTCCATAAGAGGACATAAGATGATTCCCTATAAAACACTGATGAAGGAAGCCACCTTTGCGCAAATAATCGAAAAATCTCGATTCATCGGACATGCCAGGCCTATCCAATCCCGGGAAGAGGGAGAGGATTTCTTACAAAAAATCCGTCAACAGCATCGGGAAGCCACCCACAATGTGCCGGTTATTATTCTGGGAGATCAAATGCAGTTTCAGTGGTCTTCCGAGGATGGGGAACCTCAGGGTACGGCCGGGGCTCCTGTGTTAAAGATGCTGGTAATGGAAGAATTGACGGATTTGGTCATGGTGGTGACTCGGTATTTTGGTGGAACCAAACTGGGTACAGGGGGGTTGGTACGGGCCTATACTTCCACCGCCAAAGGAACCCTTCAGGAGGCCGGCATAGGCCGGGTGGTGGAAAAGCAAAATATGGTCATTACCTTGGAGTATCCCTATCTGGATAAGCTGACCAATCTGGCGGCCCATCTCAAAGATCCGGAAGGAAATCCCCTGTTTCAATTGGGAAATCCCCAATATGCGGAAAGGGTGACTCTTTCCTTGGTCCATATGCCGGAAAAGGAGGGAGAAATCCAAGGACTCTTAGGGGACTTGACGGGTGGCTCATACCAAGTGATTTCAAGGGAAAGAGCTTATCGCAAAGAGCCCTGGCAAGAGGGGGAAAAATCTTGATGGGAAGGGTAACATATTTTCGGTAAAAACCTTGACATAACCCCGCCCTTGATGTATATTTAATAACTGTGTCAAGTAAATATCGCGAGGAAAGTTACTGGTATTGGGGCGCTTAGCTCAGCTGGGAGAGCATCTGCCTTACAAGCAGAGGGTCATAGGTTCGAGCCCTATAGCGCCCACCAATATTTGGCCTGGTAGTTCAGTTGGTTAGAATGCCAGCCTGTCACGCTGGAGGTCGACGGTTCGAGCCCGTTCCAGGTCGCCAACTTTTTTTAGAAGAACTTGATACAAGCTGGCGTGGCTCAACGGTAGAGCAGCTGATTTGTAATCAGCAGGTTGGGGGTTCGATTCCTCTCGCCAGCTCCAGTTTACAAGACACATGGTACGGAGGGATTCCCGAGTGGCTAAAGGGGGCGGACTGTAAATCCGTTAGCTGAGCTTTCGATGGTTCGAATCCATCTCCCTCCACCAACCCGCGGAAGTGGCTCAGGGGTAGAGCATCGCCTTGCCAAGGCGAGGGTCGCGAGTTCGAATCTCGTCTTCCGCTCCAATTTATTTGCGGATGTAGTTCAATGGTAGAACTTCAGCCTTCCAAGCTGATAGCGTGAGTTCGATTCTCATCATCCGCTCCAGTTTTTTTTTATAAAAACGATGCGGGCTCATAGCTCAGCTGGATAGAGCAACGGCCTTCTAAGCCGTGTGTCCGGGGTTCGAATCCCTGTGGGCTCGCCAAATTTTAAATGACGGTGGGGTATAGCCAAGCCGGTAAGGCAACGGACTTTGACTCCGTCATGCGTAGGTTCGAGTCCTGCTACCCCAGCCATGACCCATTAGCTCAGTTGGCAGAGCACTTGACTTTTAATCAAGGTGTCCGGAGTTCGAATCTCCGATGGGTCACCAATTTTTCTCGAAGGATCCTGGGCCACATCTCGTCTCGGAATGGAGAGGTGTCCGAGCGGTTTAAGGAGCTGGTCTTGAAAACCAGTGACTCCGAAAGGGGCCGTGGGTTCGAATCCCACCCTCTCCGCCATTAATTGAAGACCGGGAGAAGTACTCAAGTAGGTTGAAGAGGACGGTTTGCTAAACCGTTAGGGTTCGTAAGGGCCGCATGGGTTCGAATCCCATCTTCTCCGCCATGTCCTAGGGGTATAGCTCAGTTGGTAGAGCGATAGTCTCCAAAACTATGCGCCGTGGGTTCAAGTCCTGCTACCCCTGCCATTTTTTCAAAATTGAATAGTTGCGGGGTGTAGCGCAGTTTGGTAGCGTAACTGGTTTGGGACCAGTGGGTCGCGGGTTCAAATCCTGTCACCCCGACCAACATTAGCATGTGGGCCATTAGCTCAGTTGGTTAGAGCGTCCGGCTCATAACCGGCAGGTCCGGGGTTCAAGTCCCTGATGGCCCACCAAACTTGTTCGAAAGAACAAAAGTATGCCCAGATAGCTCAGTAGGTAGAGCAGTGGACTGAAAATCCACGTGTCCTTGGTTCAATTCCGAGTCTGGGCACCAAAGAACGGCTCTTTGCACTTCGGTGTGGAGGGTTGTTTTTTTTGTGACGATTTTGTTATTTTCCTGCTGTCGTTATACGTTGAAAAATCATTGTTTAAAGAGATGTAAGAGGGGTATTAATACCAAAGAATGAAATAGCACGAAAAGTGATAACTGTAACAAAACTGTAATGATTAAAAGCCCGTTAGGTCATTGACAAATGTCGAAAATTGCCATAGAATTGGTAAAAGAAACAGAAAATGATATCGGGAGAGCTTACCCACTGAAAAATCAATATGTAAGAAAAGAGGAGAGGACACATGAACATTGAGAAATTGAAGAAATCAAAGAAAGGTTTTACCCTGGTAGAGATTATCGTTGTACTGGTAATCATCGCCATTTTAGCCGCCATCGCCATTCCGGCCATGACAGGATGGATTGACAGGGCAAATGAAAAGACAGTATTGGCAGAGGCCAGAACCGTTCTATTGGCAGCACAGACTATTGCCTCGGAGCAATATGGAGTAGATGGATTAGTTCTTGTGGAAGATATAGACACTGACAAAGTTGAATTATTGGCTGGAGTTGCTGCCGACACTGTTTCCGGAATAGCTGTTACTGAGAGTGGTCAAATAACGGAAGTGGTTTATGATGGTGGAAAATACACAGCCACTTATAAAGATTCTACGTGGGCTGTTGCAGAGTAAGAATAACGAATTGGTTGTATGGAGAAGCCGCTCATTGAGCGGCTTCCTTTGTATCATGATTTGTGTTGTAAGTAGATAGCATTTTACATAGGAGTCATCGTGGTATTTATATTGTATCTCACCATCGGAATTATCATATTTATGTTCGGGGCCAGTTTGGGTAGCTTTTGCTCCGCCTATATCGAAAGATATCAGCAGGGTGTGAGCATTGTGAAGGGCCGGTCCATTTGTCCTTCCTGTCATCGGCCCATCAAAGGGTACGATTTGATCCCCGTGCTGAGTTTTATCGTATTGGAGGGGAAATGTCGGTTTTGTGGGGGTCGCATTCCTTGGGAGAATTTTGTGTTAGAGGTCCTGGGCGGTGTGACGGCCTTGGGGCTCTTTTTCGTTTATGGACTCACGGGAGAGGGGGTGCTGTATCTCTTTGTGCTGGCGGCTCTCCTGTGCATATTCTTAATTGATATGCGAACCATGGATATTCCCCATGCCCTGAATATTGCCATTTTAGTATTGGGCATTATCAGCGGATTTCTCTTTCCCCATATATCCTGGCTGGATCGAGGAATCGGTTTGGTGGCCATCAGTGTACCTATGTTTCTGCTGACCTTGTTGGTTCCCCATGCGTTTGGCGGGGGAGATGTGAAGCTGATGGGGGCGGCCGGTGTGCTTTTGGGGTGGCAAGCTTTATTGGTGGCTTTTTTCATTGGACTAGTGATTGGAGGTGCTCAGGGGGTATATATCCTAAGAGTACAAAAAAGAGATAAAAAAACTTTGTTTGCATTTGGCCCTGCATTAGCGATAGGAATTGCAATTTCCCTGTTTTTTGGTCATAATATAATAGACTGGTATATCCGCCTTTTATTCTAAAATCCCAGGAGGTTCATGAAGACATTTCGCTACACGGCATATGACATGAGTGGCAAGCGCCACGTGGGAAGAGGAACGGCCAACGAAGAATCCTTGTTTCGAGATTCCATGAAGGAGCAGGGGTTGTTTTTGGTGGAATTAGATGAAGTGGTTCATCCCGCCAAGCGGTCGGAGCGGCTGACTACCAAAGAGCTACCGGAGTTTGCCAGAGGCATCGGAACCCTGATTACAGCAGGAGTACCCTTGGCGCAAACCATGGAAGCCTTGCAGGGAGAGAATAAGAATGCCAAGCTTCGGGCCATATATGATAAGACCGGCCAATATGTGAAGGAGGGGATTCTGTTCTCCGATGCACTGAGACTACAAAAGGATGTATTTCCTCCCCTTTTTATGAATATAATTTCTTCCGCAGAAGAAACGGGCCGTCTGGGAGAATCCCTGATGCAGTCCGCGGAGTACTACGAAAAGCAGTATCGCTTGCAATCTAAAGTCCGGGGAGCCATGGCATATCCCGTATTTCTCCTGTTCTTGTCTCTGGCCATCATGATGGGAGTATTCACCTTTATCATTCCATACTTTACGGATATCGTGGGTGCTTCTGCCGTTACAGGATTGACAGCGGTGTTTATGAAAATCAGCACCGTGCTGCGAGAGAATTTTCTCTACATTACCTTGGGCATCATCGCCTTCGCCGCTATTTTTACCGTGCTGATTCAACGGCCGGATGTACGGCGTGCCATCGATAAGGGCCTATTATCTATACCTAGGGTAGGCGCTCTGTTTGAAACCATCTACACGGCTCGATTTGCCCAAACCATGGCCTACCTATACTTGAGTGGGGTTTCTGTGGTGAATGGACTTAAGAACACCAAATATGCCATTGGAAATGCCTATGTGGTAGATCAATTCGACACCTTGATACGGGAGGTGACTGGAGGGAGAATGCTCTCGGATGCCATTGTCAGAGTAGAAGGAATTCAGAATAGCATCCGGTGGCCCATCCGAATCGGCGAAGAATCCGGAGAATTGGGCCAAATGTTGCTTTCCACATCGGATGCCTTAACCTATGAATCCGAGAGAGCTGCAGAAAAATTGACCTCCTTCCTGGGCCCGGTAATGATTATTATATTAGCCACAATGGTGGGGATGATTATGATTTCTGTTCTCATGCCCATATTAAATATGTACCAAGGGATTGGCAGCGGATATGGAATGTAAGGGGCAAAGGAGCGTAAAATGGTAACATTATACATGACCAACGAAGGAATTAAGATCATGGATGCCGAATATCAGCGGAAAAAGCTGAAGGTTTCTCATGTGGAATTCATCCCCTTGGCTCCGGGAATTATGGACGATGGGGAAATCCTTCGGCGGGAGGAGCTGAAGGCGGTTCTGACTGGCCTTCCGCCCAAGACGAAAAAGATGTTACGCAATGTAAAGTTGATTTTAGATAGCCATCGTTTTCCTGTGAATAAGATGATTATCCCCAAAATGCCGGAAAGCAAGGTATTGAAGTATATCGAGGGGGAGTATCATAACAGGGTGTCGAAGGATGAGAAGTGGCTATATGACTATATGCTGATTCATGACAAAGGAAAGGGACAAACCATATTGGCTACCGCAGTGGCGCAGTCCTATGTGGACTCGTACATCAATCTCTTGGCGGAAGTGAAAATAAAACCCTATTCCATTGATTTTGACATCGGATGTGTAATCCAATTTGCCAAAGTGGGCATCGGCGCCCGATCCGAAAACTGTATGATGATATCGTTGGACGGGGAATATATTTCCGTTTACCTATTCGTGCGGGGAGAATACCATTATCTGATTTCCAAAAAGTCCATGGCGCCCCGTGGTACACCGGACTTTTACGAAGAGGTGACTACCACGATGTCCACAGTGAATCAATACAGTTATGCGGAAACCCAGGGAGAATTAATTGAAAAGGTCTACATGATATCGGTAAATGAGGGGGAAATCAAAGCTTGCGATGAACTTTGCGAGTTTTTCCGTCAGGCTATCAGTCTTCCCATGGATAAAATGACGCCAGCCCATGCGGGGCTCAAGGTGACCAAACGGACCAACTTTGAAATGGTACAGTATGTTCACAATATCGGCGCCACCATCGAATAGGAGTACCGGATGAAGAAGAAGCGAATCGACCTTTATGTGCAAAGGCAGAAAGCGAAAAAACAGGACCGGGCAAAAACGGGAAGCCGGACAAAGGTGGGGCTTGTTTTTCTGCTGCTGCTGGTAGTGCTTGCCGCATTTTTACTTCTGGATACTAACCGCATGGAAAAGAAAATTGAAGACGGAAATGCGGTGTTAAATGATCCGGCCAATTTAGACCGGTTTGAAGAGATTAACTCCCTGAATCAGAGAGAGGCGGCCTATCTTTCCGTCCGGGAGAATCTGGATGGACTGGATCAAATCCTTCAGTCCTACCCTGAAGTGGGTCGCGATCTGTTTTCTCATTTTCTCATGGGGAATGCCCCGGGCATCACGCTTTCAAATATCAGCTATACCGCGGCCACCGGTCAGTTTACCATGTCCGTTGAAGCGGCCAGCTATAGTTCCTGGACTCAGTATATTAGCAAGCTGGAAAAAAGCCCGTTTATTACGGGCTTTGAGTATCGAGGGTATCAAAGAGATTTGGGACGGGATGCTTACTTCTCATCATTCAGTTTTCAATTAGTAGATATGTCTCAGAGCCAAGAAATGGTAGAGGAGGACTAAGAAATGCGTTTGGAATTGAGTCCACGAGAAAAAAATCTCATTTTCATACTGGCGCTTTTAATTGTCACTGCCTTGGCATACACCTTCTTCTTTAACAGCGCATTGCAAAAGTGGGTGGACCAACGAGCAGTTTATCAACAGACCCAGGAATTGGTGGTGGCAATGGAACAGTCCGCCGCTGAATTGGAAGTGCGCAAGCAGTATGTGGAGCAGCTGAGAGAGGAAGCCCAAGCATTGTCGGAAGGCTACCATTTAGACTATACCAATCACAGGGCGGAGCAGAAAATAACGGCGTTGTTGATGGAAAAGGGCTTGGTTACGCCCTATGTGGATGTTGCCGGTGTTATACGCGAACCATTTCCTGCCTACGGTTTGTCCGGGGAAGAAACTCCTGCCGTTCAGGCATCCAGAATTCCATTGCGTTTTTCCGTCAGCGGGTCCATGAACCAGATGATTGATTTATTGGATACCATTCAAAAGGATACAGGGGTACATATTTCGGATTTTACCATGTTTGGGGCAGATAATGGGGAGGTAGGAATGGCGGTGACCATAGAGCTTCTGTTGGGAGATACGGAAGGTGTTCTGGATGAATAGAAGAGGCTCTGCCCTGATATGGGTAGTGAGCATTTTAATGATATTTGTGATTCTGGTGACGGGAATTTTGGCATTGGTGGGAAGCTCTCATCGAAATGCCATGTATAACAATCATAAGCAGCAGGCATATTTTACCGCGAAATCTGCGGTGGATGCAGTGGCCTATGTGATTCGATATAATGGGGCATATGAAAATGGGGCGGTCAATATGATTCCCACTCCAGCTGGTGTGACATGGACCAATTATTCCATTCGAAATCTTATGGCTTATGATTTGGGTCAGGCCGCGATAGAGGTAAAGAGAGAAGATGCCAACACGATCATTATCCGGGCAACTGCTACATATATGGGAGTAGAAGATCGGGTATCCCTTTATCTATATGGGGAGTCCTATGAGGAAGCCGAAGTATGGGAGATTTGGAAATATGAAAATTAGATTTGCGAAAGGAACGCAAAAACATTTCCGGAAGTCTCCTCCGGGCGGGTTTACTCTGGTGGAGGTGGTGGTGAGCATGACACTGTTAGTTGTGGTTGCCACTGTTCTATTGACCGGAGTGATGGCGGCTGGGAAGATTCGTTCCCGTTCTGTGGATTTGACCCGGGCAGGATATGAACAAGCGGCTTTGCTGGAACAAATGACGGGAGTATCTACTGGGAGCCAGGTATTGATTGTGAACCGGGTACAAGACTATCAGGTGTGGGGCGACCTTTTGGAAACGGAAGATCCGGAAACCGGTGTAGGGTTCATGGTGTTTCAGCCTTATGAGCCGGAAGGAGAGTAGGTCATGCCCAAAATCAAGGGGGTCTTTGATAATAGAAGAGGTTTCACTCTGGTGGAAATCATTGTGGTTTTGGCCATCTTTTCCATTGTGGTAGTGGGTGGATCTTCACTATTGTTAAGTGGCAATCAAGTGTTTAAGAAAAATGCGGACATGTCCCATGCATCCCAGATGGCGCAATATACCATTGATTGGATGGAGGATTCTTTAACCTATTCTTCCGTGGTGGAGGTCACCAATGGAGGAGTCCAGGTGCCGGCGGGAATGAATGCCATAAAAATTCAAGAATCAGGTCTCAACCAAGGGCAACTCATGATGTATAAAGACGGGGTTTGGGGTGCGGTTTTTACGGCCGGTTTTTATGAGGGATGGAAAATCCAGATATATCCCAGCATTCAAGACTCCAATCTACAGCTTCGCCTGGAGATCGTAAACCGGCAGGACGAGAAAACATATGAGGTGACGAAAACCATGTCCTTCCCCAATATGGTTTCCTCTCAAAATCTCAAGGGTAGTGCATCCATCCCATATCCGATGTTTCTTTTATCTAATGATACTCCGATTCCGGAACTTCCGAGTGAAGATACACCAGAAAACACTCCAGAAGTATTCTATATAGGAAATGATCCGGAATATCCCGTTCCTTCCAATGGAGATATTGCAGGATATGTAAACTCCCAAGGTGAATGGGGAGCACTTCTACAAAACGGTTCTATCTATTATGACCTTGGTGGTTATGTAACTCCTTATGGAGAAACGCTTCCGGCCGGATATTATATAACCAGGTGGAGCCAGTACCTGACCCCGGAACAAGCAGCGGACCCGGACTATGTGTATAGATACCTTTATGGGGTATTCGATACAACAGGAAATGGGGAAATAAAATATCAAAATAAAAAGATTGATTCCAACCCAAATTATTTTATCCAAGCCCCTGTTTATTTAGTCCAACCATATGGTCAATTAATCAACATTAATGTAGACCCTAATAATGTACCGGAACCAAGCAGATATACGCAGCCAGGGGACCTAAGAAGGATAGGAGATACATTTTATGTATTCTTTCCACAACCATCAAGATATTATAGAGATTTCGACGCAATGCAAAACTGGATAGAAATTGATAGAACTACTATAGAATTTTAATAGTTTTTGAAACAATTGACTATGGGAGAATAGGATGAGCATTAAACTAGGGGACGTATTGGTATCCGCCGGATATATCACAACAGAAGAACTGAACCATGCCATTCTGGTTCAACAGAATGAGGAGTCCAGAAAGCGACTGGGGCAGGTGCTTCAGGATTTGGGGTATGTGACGGAAAAAGAAATGCTGGAAGCCCTGGCAGTTCGGGTGGGATGCCCTTTTATTGACATGGCCCAGCAAGAGGTGGATCCCAACGTCATTAGTTTGGTTCCCAGAAAGGTGGCGGAGGAACATCTGCTTCTGCCACTATCTTATAGTGAAGACAAAATAGAGATTGTCATAAATGACCCATTAAACTTTCGGGGCATTCAGGAAGTGCGGGAGTTGACCGGGTTATATCCCATCATCTCCATTGCGGAGAAAGAGAAAATCGAGAATGCCATTGAAGTAAATTACGCAGACTATAGTGCCAAGGAGTTTGTGTTACAAGCCAATCGAAGCGTCTCCAAACTGGTACCGGAGATGGAGGACGAGTTGGAAGAAACTGAGAACGAAGCCACGGTGGTGAAGTTAATCAATGGCTTGCTGGTTCGAGGTTATACCATCAATAGCAGTGATATTCATATCGAACCCTATGAAAAAAAGACGCGAATTCGAATGCGTATCGATGGGATTTTAGTGGATTATACGGATTTGGCGCCGGCACTTCATCCCAACGTGGTGGCCCGTATTAAAATCATGTCCCGGTTGGATATTGCGGAAAAACGAATTCCTCAAGATGGCCATTTCAAAGTCACCTTAGATGATATCGTCATCAATGCCCGGGTATCCACCACGCCTACTGTTTTTGGAGAAAAGGTGGTGATACGGTATTTGAATACCAACACAGAGATTACCAATCAGAACTCCTTTGGCATGCAGGACCATCATTACCGCATGGTGGAGGAGATGATGAAATCTCCCCATGGAATTATCTATGTCACCGGGCCCACGGGTTCCGGAAAAACCACCACTTTGTACATGATGATGGAGCGGTTGCTGGAAAGAAGCGTAAATATTTCTACCATCGAGGACCCGGTAGAGAGAACCATCTATGGGCTTAATCAGATACAGATTAATCCGACAGCGGGGCTCACCTTTGCTTCCGGGCTTCGATCCCTGTTACGACAAGACCCGGACATCATCATGGTGGGAGAAACCCGAGACTCGGAAACGGCTGCCATATCGGTTCGGGCGGCCATCACCGGGCATCTGGTGCTTTCTACCTTGCATACCAATGATGCGGTGGCATCCATTGTTCGTTTGGAAGATATGGGAGTGGAACGGTATCTCTTATCCAGTGCTTTGGTGGGGATTATTGCCCAGAGATTGGTGCGGAAAATTTGCCCGGAGTGCCGACAAGAGTATGCTCCTACGGAAGCGGAAGCGCTTATGATGGAGAGTCGGGGAATTGGCACCACCTATCATGGAGTGGGCTGTAAAACTTGTAATAATACCGGGTATTTAGGTCGTATGGGCATTCATGAAATCGTCATGGTGGATACGGGTGTAAAGAAAATGATGTTGGAGAATCAGTCCATGGACGATATTACAGAATACTTGAGACAGACTCAAGGATTCCAGTCCTTGGAAGCAAGCGCCAGAGATTTGGTCAATCAAAGAGAGACCACCTTTGAGGAATATCTGAGAGTTCAGTACTCGGTATTATAAAAACAAGCATAGAATAGATAAACATAGTATAGACAGGAAAGGATATTTTAGTATGGCCCAGTTATATTATCGATATTCCACCATGAATGCAGGGAAATCCATCGAATTGATCAAGGTGGCATACAACTATGAGGAACGGGGGAAAAATGTGCTGACTTTAATGCCGGGTGTGGACAATCGATACGGGGTAGGTCTGATTACCTCACGAATCGGCATTCAGAGAGAAGCCCTGGTAGTAGACCATGATACGGATATATTGGACTTGTTCCTGCGGGAGAATGCCAAAGGGAAAATTGATTGTGTGCTGGTGGATGAATGTCAATTTTTGCGAAAACACCATGTGCAGGAGTTGGTGGAAATCGTAGACAGTTTGGAAGTGCCGGTATTGGCCTATGGTTTAAAAAACGATTTTCGAAATGAATTGTTCGAAGGCTCTTATTATATGTTGGTTTATGCCGATAAAATCGAAGAGATTAAAACCATTTGCTGGTGTGGTCGAAAGGCAACCATGGTGGCTCGAGTGGTGGATGGAAAGTTTGTAAAACAGGGAGAGCAAATCGTGGTAGGTGGCAGCGACATGTATGTGTCTCTGTGTAGAAAACACTATAACGATGGGAGATTGGGCCCGGATACGCTATAGGAGGAATCTATGATGGATTACTATATTCTTGCCATTAACCCTGGTTCCACGTCCACCAAGTTGGGCGTTTATCAGAATGAAAATCTTATGTTCCAAGAAACAGTGGATCACACCAATGAGCAACTGGCCGCGGCCACGGGATTACGGGAGCAGTTTGATATGAGGTTGGCAGTGATTCACCAAGTATTGGAGGATCGTGGATTTGAGGCCTCGCGGCTTTCTGCTGTGGTGGGGAGAGGCGGCCAATTACCTCCCGTTCATTCGGGGGCATACTTGGTCAACGAAGAAATGAAGAAACGAATCATCAAGGGTCCCATCGTTGCCCATGCATCCAACCTGGGTGCGCTTTTAGCGGCGGCTATGGCGAAACCATATGAGATTCCAGCCATGATTTACGATGCGGTTTCCTCCGATGAAATGCGTCCGGTGGCCAAGATAACCGGAATCCCATCGGTGGTGCGGCAGAGCTTTTGCCATGTACTGAATACCAAGGCCATGGGTAGAAAAGCGGCGGCCAGCCAAGGGAAACGGTATGAAGATATGAACTTCATCATTGCGCATATAGGGGGCGGTGTTTCCGTGAGCGCCCACAATTACGGCAAAATCGTGGATGTGATTACCGATGATGCGGGACCTTTTTCCCCGGAGAGATCCGGTAGTGTGCCCCTTTTATATATTGTGGATATGTGCTATAGCGGCAATTATAGCAAGAAGGACCTTTTGAAAGAGCTTCGGGGCCATGGAGGACTCAAGGCTTATCTTGGCACCCATGATTGCCGTAAAATCGAGGAAATGATAGAGGCGGGAGATGAAAAAGCAAAAATTCTCTATGAAGCCCAGGCCTATCAAATCGCCAAAGGAATCGGAGAGTTGGCTCCCGCCATTGACGGTCCCATTGACTATATCATACTAACCGGCGGGGTGGCCCATTCCAAGATGTTGACAGACATGATTCAGAAAAGAGTATCTTTCCTGGCGCCGATACTGATTATGCCGGGAGAAAATGAGCTGGAATCATTGGCATTAGGGGCCCTTCGGGTGCTTCGCGGGGAAGAAGAGGCCAGAGAGTATGAAGATCGCTTCGAGGACCGGAAAGAAATATTTGTGTAACGAAGCAGAGCCAGGCGGCGGAATGTTGGGATATTTTAGTCCGGAGTTAAAAAATATTGGCGAGGGTTTCCCTCGCCAATTGTTTTGTATCAACGCAATCGTTGCGGGATTTTGCCATGAATTTCATTGAGAATGGTGCGTTTTCGATAGCTCCATGGGGGAGAGATCAGAAGAGAACGAGGAACATCACCCGTTAGCCGATGAATGGTGATTTCCGGCGGGATTCGTTTTAAGAGATGAGTCACCAGTTCCACATAATCTTCCAAGCAAGAAAAAGGTTGGTATCCGGGGTAGAGCTTTTCCATGGGCGACCCTTTGATTATATTTAACATGTGGAGCTTCAGCCCAAATGGGTTTTTGGAGCAAACATAATCCAAGGAGGCTTCCATCATCTCTCTATCTTCTCCGGGTAATCCCAGAATCAGGTGGACCACCGTGAGAAGGCCTCTGTTTTGAAGAGCCTCCATGGCCTGGTTAAAATCTTCCAGTGTGTACTGTAGGTTCATACTTTGCGCGGTTTCCGGATGAATGGTTTGTAAGCCCAGTTCTACCCATAGGAAAGTCCGTTGATGGAACTCCTCTAAAAGATCCAACACTTCATCCGAGAGGCAATCTGGCCGAGTGGATATGGCTAGGCCCACCACATCAGGGAAGCGAAGGGCTTCTTCGTACAAATATCGCAAACGAGAGATCGCATCATAGGTGTTGGTATGGGACTGAAAATAGGCAATATACTTGCTGTTGGGCCACTTTTCGGCCCGCATTTCAATTTGCTGTCGGATATCCGGCAAGGAAGAAGCTAGCTCTCCGGAACCTCCTTCACTACAGAAAACACAGCCCCCCACACCTTTGGTTCCATCTCGATTGGGGCATGTGAAACCCCCATCAAGGGCTAGTTTGATGACGCGGGTTCCGAACTTATTCTTTAAGTAAGTGCCGATGGGCAAGTATCCAAACTGGCTCATTTTGGGGATTCCTTTCCAAATGGAGCGATGATAAAGGGCTTCTTTTGCGTTTTCAAATCCATAATGATATGATATAATACTTTGTTATGAAAGTGAATGAAATTTGTGAAGCGAAGGAACGAAAAGGATGAAGATGAAAGGATTGGCTCCCTGGGGGAGTCTGCAATGGAATACTGGCAGAGAACGAGGGTTTTTTGAAAGTGCAGAGGATGGGCTGGAGTTGAAAAGACAACGTCCCAGGCTACTTTTGCATAGCTGTTGCGGTCCTTGCAGTACTTCGGTGATTGAGCGATTGGTGAGCGAGTACGATGTAACGGTATATTTCTACAATCCAAATATCGATCCGGAGGAGGAATACCAACGACGATTGGCTTCTCAAATCAAATTCATCGAAGGCTTTAATCAAAGCCGGAAAGCACTGGAAACGGAAAAAGGTGTTTTGACCTTTCACCAAGTGGAGTTTATAGAAGGAGAATATTGCCCTGAGGATTTCTATGAAGTAGCTCAGGGCTTCGATAATGAGCCGGAGGGAGGCCAACGGTGTGTGGAGTGTTTTCGTTTGAGACTGGAGAAAACGGCCAAAATGGCCAGGTGGGCAGGATTTCCCATCTTCGCCACCACCCTCACCGTCAGCCCTCATAAAGATTATGATGTGATTACCGAAATTGGATTGTATTTCGGGAGAAAGTGTGGAATCGAGTATCTGGCTACGGACTTCAAAAAGAAAAACGGATATGCCAGAAGCATCGAGTTGTCTAAGGAATACGGGTTGTATCGCCAACATTACTGCGGCTGTGAATATTCCAACCCCGATACTGGAAAGGAGACAGATAAATGAATCGATTAATGTTACCGGAGGGATATCGATCCCCCATAGATCCCATGGAAACCCAACGTGCCATCAAGAAGATTAAAGATTTTTTTCAACAGGAATTGGCATATGGGCTAAACCTGCGACGTGTAACCGCTCCCCTTTTTGTGATTCCAGAAAGTGGATTGAATGATAATTTAAACGGCATAGAAAGAACGGTGGCCTTTAGTCTGAAAGATATGGAGGAAAAGAATGTGGAGATTGTCCAATCTCTTGCCAAATGGAAACGTATGGCATTGGGCAAGTATGGAATTCCTCCCGGTCATGGAATTTATACGGACATGAATGCCATTCGAAGAGACGAGGACCTGGATAATCTTCACTCCATTTATGTGGATCAGTGGGACTGGGAAAAGGTGATGTTGAAGGAAGAACGAACCCAAGAATATTTGGAAAGCACCGTAACCATTATCTACAACGCATTAAAAAACCTGGGGGACTACGTGAACCGATTGTATCGAAACATACAGACCGAGTTGCCCAACGAAATTCACTTTATTACCAGTCAGGAGTTGGAGGACCGTTATCCGGACATGACTCCCAAAGAGCGGGAAAATGAAATCTGTAAAGAATATCGTGCGGTATTCGTGAAGAATATTGGAGGTGCGTTGAAATCTGGAAAGCCCCACGATGGGAGGGCTCCGGATTATGATGACTGGAATTTGAACGGGGATATTCTATTGTGGAATGAAGTGCTGGAAATGGCCTTTGAAATATCTTCCATGGGAGTGCGCGTGGATGAAGAGGCCATGGAGCGACAATTAAAACTTGCCGGCGCGGAAGACCGGGGTACCATGGATTTTCATCGAGCCATTATGGAAAAGAAACTACCCTATTCCATCGGAGGGGGCATCGGTCAAAGTCGGCTTTGTATGTTTTTCTTACGGAAAGCTCATATCGGAGAAGTTCAAGTATCCGTATGGCCGGATTCCATGATGGAAGAATGTCGGGCTAACAATATATTTTTACTGTAATTAAGGCAGTTTTGGTGGATTAATCGGGAGGAAAAGTATGCCCTATGCAGATGTGATTATTGACCAGACCGGAGATCCCACCGACCATTACTATACTTATCATTTTGAGGATCCCAACATCAAGGTGGGCGCTTTAGTGACCCTTCCCTTTGCTCGAAGCAATCGAACCGTTACTGCGGTGGTGTTTCGGGTATATAATGAATTAGACCAGGAAATAACCAAAATCAAAAGTATCGGGGGGTGGGAAGGAATCACATTGCCCCCCGAATCGTTGGATACCTGCTTATGGATGGCCAGAAGATACTTGTGTCGTAAAAACGATGCGTTACGTCTATTTATGCCCCCGGATAAACCGGCTCGGCTTTCTTCCGTCCAATTGCCCTATGGAGAAGACTGGGCGGAGGGAACAGAGGTAGATGCTTTAACCACCGAGCAGGAAAGGGCTTTGGGCGAAATGATGCCTTCCCTTCAACAAGGGAAGCAAGCATCTTTCCTACTTCATGGTGTGACAGGAAGCGGGAAAACCGAAGTATATATGCAATTGATTCAGTGCTGTCTGGAGCAGGGGAAACAGGCCATATTTCTGGTGCCGGAGATTGCATTGACCCAACAAATCATTGGGCGTTTTATTGCCCGGTTTGGTGTGGAGAAAATTGCAGTACTACATAGCCGGTTAACACCGGGCCAACGATATGTGGAATGGATGCGGATTCGAAGCGGGGAAGCCCGTATTGTCATCGGTGCTCGTTCTGCTGCTTTTGCGCCTGTGGAGAAGTTGGGTCTTGTGGTGTTGGATGAGGAGCATGAGACTACCTATAAATCGGACATGACTCCAAAATATGATACGGGAGAAGTAGCGTTTAAGAGAGTTCAAGCCCATGGAGGTGTTTTGGTGCTGGGTAGTGCCACCCCGTCTATTTCCACCATGTACCGGGGCAAGCAGGGAGTTTATGCTGTACTAGATTTGAAGGAAAGATACAACAAGGTTCCTCTTCCGGAGATGTCAGTGGTAGATATGAGGCAGGAACTGAAAGAAGGAAATCGCAGCATTTTTTCCAGAGCATTGCAAGAAATGGCGGGAAAATGTTTAAAAGAAAACAAACAAGTCATCTTGTTTTTAAACCGGCGGGGCTATTCCAATTTCATTTCCTGTAGAGAGTGTGGATACATCATGAAATGCCCTACTTGTGGGATTTCTCTTACATACCATCGCCAAAAAAATCTGGGAGTATGCCATTATTGCGGCTATAAAGAAACGGTCCCAAAGAGTTGCCCCCAATGCAGTAGCAAGTATTTAAAGTATTTTGGCGTGGGCACGGAAAAGGTGGAGGAGGTTGCCCGGGAAATATTCCCCCAGGCATCCATCGCCCGGTTGGATTTGGATACCATAAAAAGCCGGGGGAGTATGGAAAAGATTTTAACCCGTTTTCAGTCCGGAAAGACCCAAATACTAATAGGCACCCAGATTGTGGCAAAAGGACTGGATTTTCAAGGTGTGGGACTGGTTGGAATTGTTTCTGCAGACGTGTCTCTCAACATACCGGATTATCGCTCCTCCGAAAGAACGTTTCAGTTAATCACTCAGGCGGCCGGAAGGGCCGGGCGAGGGGAAGAACGAGGACAGGTGGTCATCCAATCCTATACACCGGAGCATTATGCCATTCGAATGGCGGTTTCCGGAGATTATAGAGGGTTTTACGAAAAGGAAATTGCGCTGCGAAAAGCCTTGGGATATCCTCCCTTTGGAGATTTGATTCAGGTGGTTTTTGCGGCTACAGATGAAGAAAAAGTCCGACTTCAAGCCAAAAGGGCCGAAATATTTTTGTCCATGGCCCTGAGAGAAGGGTATGGGGAAGGGGAAGAACAAAATCTATACCCAGCTGCACCGTCTGTCATTCAGCGAGTGGGTGCCGCTTACCGTTATCAGTTGGTCCTAAAAGCTCCGAAGGGGCGCCGGAAAGCTTATGGAGAGATGTTGGAGACTATGAGGGAAGAGTTTGGAAAGAAAAAGAACGATGTGACCGTCTCTATTGATATTAATCCCTACAGTTTTATATAAAGGAGCAGTATATGGCATTACGAAAAATTGTAACCGAGGGGGATCCGATTCTTCGAAAAAGAGCCCGGGAAGTGGAAGAAGTGAATGACCGTATTCGTGGAATTTTCGACGATATGGTGGAGACCATGAGAGATGCGGATGGGTGTGGATTGGCAGCACCTCAGGTGGGATTATTAAAGCGGCTCATAGTGGTGGAGGTTCCGGAACCGACCTTAACAGATGAGACCGCGGATACAGAAGAGGATTTGGAAATCGAGGAAAGGGAAGAAGGGGAAGAAAACCCCATGATTCTTCTGACCTTGGCCAATCCGGAAATTATTCAAGCCCAGGGAACCCAATCTGGGGCGGAGGGTTGTCTCAGTGTGCCCGGATATACTGGTACGGTGGAAAGACCTCGGTGGATAAAGCTGAGGGCTCTGGACTATAGCAATAACCAGGTGGAAATCGAAGCGGAAGGATTCCTGGCAGTGGCCATATCTCATGAAATGGATCACTTGGAAGGTGTTCTGTTTACCGACAAAGCCACGGAAGTGAAGGACATCTATTCTGAAGAAGCAGAAGGGGAAGAGGAATAGAAGGGAGAGAGACCATGAACATCATATTTATGGGAACACCGCAGTTTTCCGTACCCACTTTAGAGGCATTGGTGAAGGCGGGATACCAAGTACCTTTGGTGGTAACACAGCCGGACAAAGCAAAGGATCGTGGCAAGAAGGTTCAGTTCACACCGGTAAAGGAGAAGGCCCTTGCGTTGGGTCTTATGGTGGCCCAACCGGAATCCTTGAAAAACAATGAACGTTTTCTGGCCAAACTGGCGGAGCTGGAGCCCGATTTAATCGTCGTTGTGGCCTATGGACAAATTCTGCCTAAGGAAGTGTTGGATTTACCCAGATATGGATGCGTGAATGTGCATGCTTCTATTTTACCCCGCCATCGAGGGGCGGCGCCCATTCAGCAAGCCATTCTTTCCGGAGATGAATATAGTGGTGTGACCATCATGCAAATGGAGGAAGGCTTGGATTCCGGGGATATGATTGCCACAGTCAAAACCCTAATCGGTGGATATACGGCGGATCAGTTGCACGACGAGTTAATGGTGAAGGGAGCGGAATTACTGATAGAAGTGCTGCCATCCATACTCAATGGTACGGCGATTTCCGTGAAGCAAGATCATGAATTGGCCACTTACGCACCGATGATTCACAAGGAAATGGGTCGTATTCCCTTTCAGCAGAGTCCATCCGAAATTGAGAGATTGACAAGGGCGATGGATTCCTGGCCAGGGGCCTATTGTAACTACAAGGGCCAGTTATTAAAAATATGGGAAGCCTTGCCTATAGATGGACAAGTGAAGGAAGCGCCCGGTACCATCGTGGAGGTTACACGAGAGGGCATTCAAATAGCTTGTGGAGGAGGCTATTTGTTGGCCACCACCATTCAATTGCCGGGGAAAAAACGAATGTCGGTGAAGGAGTTTCTCAAAGGCAACTCCATTGAAAAAGGTGTAGTTTTGGTGTAAAATAAGAAGTTAGCGAAACAGCAAAGACAGGCATTGGATTAGAGGAGAGATACTATGTTTACCTATTATGACCCCACGATCATATTGTTGATTCCCGCGGTTATTTTTACTTTTTATGCCCAAGCAAAGGTTTCTCGAGCCTATAGCACCTATCTCAAGGTGCGCAACAGGAAGGGAATTTCCGGAGCGGAAGCGGCAAGAATTATACTGGATGCCAATGGTTGTCAGCATGTGCCGGTGCAGATTACCAACGGGAAATTGTCGGATCATTATGATCCTAGGAAGAATATCTTGCGATTATCCCCCGATGTGAGCAGTCAATCATCCATCGCTTCGGTGGCCATTGCCGCCCATGAAGCAGGTCATGCCATACAAGATGAAAAGTCCTATGGCCCTCTGAAAATCAGGAATGTGATTGCGCCGGTAGTAGGAATTGTTTCCAACCTGGCATGGCCATTGTTAATTATCGGGATGGTGCTGAGCTCCGCCGGAGAGTATGTGACAGGGAACCTATTATTTAATTTGGGGATTTTGTTTTTCTTCGGAGTAGTTTTGTTTCATTTGATTACCATGCCCGTGGAACTCAATGCATCGAAACGTGCGCTGAATCAATTGGTGGCATTAGATATTATTTATCCGGAAGAACAATCCGGAGCGAAAAAAGTGTTGTCTGCAGCAGCGTTGACTTATTTGGCCGCCTTGGCCATGGCCATTGCCAACTTGCTGAGAATCCTAGCAATCCGAGGGAGGAATTAGTCATGGGAAACAACCGCAAAACCGCTTTTTTGACCTTGATGGACGTAGAGTCCAAGAAATCCTATTCAAATATCGCGCTCAACCATCAGATAAAGAGGAATCGACCGGATAATCCGGCCTTTGTCAGAGAACTCACCTATGGCGTTCTGGAGAATAAGATTTTGTTGGACTATATCATTGACCAGTTTGTCCCTTCCGGAGCGGACCGTTTGAAGCCCCAAGATCTCAATGTGCTACGGATGGGTATTTACCAGCTGGGCTATATGGATTCTGTGCCGGAATATGCAGCAGTGAATGAAAGCGTAAACCTTGCCAAGAAATTTTGTAAAGGAAGGGATGCCTTCATTAATGGGGTTCTGCGAACTTATATTCGCAATAAGTATACCATCACCTTGCCGGACCGAGGGGAAGATGAGGTTCGGTACCTTTCGGTAAAATATTCCTATGAGCCTTGGATTATTGAGCTTTGGATGCGCGAATACGAGATGAGTTTTGTGGAGCAGCTTCTCCAAGCTGGGAATGAAACACCGGATACTGCCATCCGCTTAAATTGGATGAAGGTGATGAAAAAAGACTTGATGGAGCAGCTGAAAAATAAGGGCTTTGATGTATGGGAGGGTAAGCTTTCTCCCAATGCCTTGTATATAAAGGGAACCCAGCTTCTAGATAGTCAGATGTACAAAATGGGGATGTTCTCGGTACAGGATGAGAGTTCTCAGCTGGCCACCATCATGCTGGATCCCAAGCATGATGATTTTGTAATGGATGTATGTGCGGCGCCCGGCGGAAAAACCATGGCCATCGCCGAACGTATGAACAATACGGGTACGGTATTGGCTTCCGATGTGTATACTCGGAAGGTAGGAATTATCGATCAGGAGGCCCGCAGGCTGGGTTTAAAAAATGTAAAAACCAGAACGTGGGATGCCACCAAGACCGATACCATGCTGGTGGGAAAGGCGGATAAAGTCATAGTAGATGCCCCTTGCACCGGGTTGGGTGTGGTTCGTCGAAAACCGGAAATTAAGTTCAAAAAATGGACATCCGAGATGGACAGCTTGCCTCGCAAGCAGTTGGAGATTCTGTCCGCCTCTTCACGATATGTGAAAATGGGGGGCACATTGCTATATTGTACCTGTACTATTAACCCGGATGAAAACCAGAAGGTGGTGGCGGAATTTCTTCGAAAGAACAGAGATTTCGTGAAAGAAGAAATGGTCCAGTTGTATCCCCATATTGATGGTACCGATGGATTTTTCATTTGTAAAATGGTTCGCAGCACCGGAATCGTTGGAAATACCGAATATTAGAAAAGGACTCGTGATGATACAAATAGGATTTAAGAGCGATAAAGGACTGAAACGAGGGAACAATGAAGACGCCTGTTTTGTAATGCCAAAGGAGGGCGTTTTCATTATTGCGGATGGTGTGGGCGGCGGCGCTTCGGGTGAAATTGCGTCCAGAACCACCGTATCCATGATTGCTGAGTATGTAAGAAGCAATCCACCTTTGGGAATAACGGATGTGGCCACAGCCAAAGCATATTTCCTGCCATGCCTTCAGGAAATCAATGATAAGATTTTTGAGATGGCGGAAAAATATGTGGAGAACCAGGGGATGGCTACCACTGTGGTTATCGGTCACGTGAATGGAAAACGGGGATACTTTGCCAACATTGGGGACAGCCGGGCTTATGTTTTCCGAAAGGGGCGATTGCGCCAAATTACGGAAGATCATAGCTATGTCAATGATTTGGTTCGAACGGGAGTGATTTCGGAGGAAGATGCGCAAACCCACGCCAAGAAAAATATGATTACCAAGGCATTGGGAGGAGATCCCGTGTGCGAACCGGATTTTTACCAAGCCAACTTAGAGAATGGTGACGTGATTTTGTTATGTACGGACGGCCTGTATGGGGAAGTGGAAGAAGAGGCCATGATTTCCATTATGTCCTCCGGAGAGTCTATGACTCAGGTTTGTCATGAGTTGGTGAAAAAGGCAAATCAACGGGGCGGACATGATAACATTACCGTAATCTGTATTAAAGTGTAAGGGGGATCGTGTTTCATGAGTAGCAGAATTCTTGCCGGAAGATATGAATTATTAGAGCGAATTGGAGATGGGGGAATGGCCGTGGTGTATAAAGCACGATGCCGTCTCTTAAATCGATATGTGGCCATTAAAATCTTGAAGCCGGAGTTTATCAAGGACTTGAAATTTATTGATAATTTTAAGAGGGAGTCGCAGGCGGCGGCTAGTCTTTCTCACCCCAACATTGTCAACATATTCGATGTCGGAAAAGAAGGAAATATCCATTACATTGTGATGGAACTGGTGGAAGGCCAGGTGCTGAGCGAACTTATTAAGAATAAGGGACCAATGGAGTGGCGTCAAGCGGTGGAAATCATGAAGCAAATGGCCTCCGCTCTCAGCTTGGCTCATAAGAATCATATCATCCATCGAGATGTAAAGCCCCAAAACATTTTAATCACAGAAGACGGAGTGCCCAAGTTGGCGGATTTTGGCATTGCCAAGGCAGTCAATGCATCCACCCTGGTAGGTGCTACTGGTACGGTAATGGGTTCGGTTCATTATTTTTCTCCGGAACAAGCCCGAGGTGGCTATGTGGATGAAAAATCGGACATTTATTCCTTGGGGATCGTTCTATATGAACTACTGACGGGCCGTGTTCCCTTTGATGGAGAGAACCCGGTTAACGTGGCCTTGATGCATATCAATGAAGAAATGACCCCACCCAGTCAGCTGGTGAACGGTATTCCGCCTCAGCTGGAGCAGGTAGTGATGAAGGCTACCAAGAAGTATCAAACGGAGAGATACTCCAATGCGGATGAAATGTTGGAAGCTTTAGAAAACGTGGAACATATTCACAGTATATTAGGAAAGTTGATATACACCGGAACTCGACAAGAGGGAGCCGGCTCTCCCGATATGGGTGGGCAGGACCATTTCTTGGAGAATCCGGGGGAAGAGAATCATAAAAAGGGTGGCATGAAGTCGGATAAAGCAAAAGATACGGGTGGAAACCAAAAGAAAAGATGGACCCAATCCAAAACGGTGGCCATATTGCTAGCCTTAATCATCGCATTGCCTTTAAGCTTTGGAATCTACCAATTGATTTCAAATGGTGGTGTGGGAGCCAAGGAATTTGAAATGCCGGATTACACGGGCATGCTTTTAGAAGAAGTGGAAGCCATGGCAGGGGAGTCCGGTTTACAAGTGGAAACAGGAGACATTGTCTATAGCGATGAACATGAAGAAGGTCGAGTGGTGTCTCAGACTCCGGCGCCTACCACAAAGGTGAAAGAGGGAGGAACGGTTACCGTCAACCTGTCCCGGGGCTCACGAGAGGGGACGGTCCCCAACATTATAAGCAAAACCTATCAAGATGCGGTATTTTTCTTAGAGAAGTATGGATATAAAGTGGGGTCCGTCAGTTATGAAAATGCCAATCAGCCGGAAGGCCTGGTATTGAGGCAAAGCCCTACCGGTGGAGAGGAAGCGGCTCCGGGAAGCTTTGTAAACTTTGTTGTGAGCTTGGGGGTTTCGGAGAGCCAAGCCATCGTTCCCCTTTTGGTAGGGATGACGGAGTTGGATGCAACGGAAGCACTCCAAGCGGTGAATCTGACGTTGGGAGATGTGACCATTGAGAAGAATGATACCGTGGCAGAAGGCCTGATTTTCTGGCAAAGCCAGGGGGCGGATACTGTGGTGCAAGGAGGGACATCGATCAATGTGAAGATTAGCGGAGTTCCGGAGGATCCCAATGCGTCCTATTCCATTCCACTGTATGTAGATTTTACCCAAGCATCTAATGAAGTCTTCTATTTGACCATTGTGATTTCCGATGAGAGTGGCACCCACAATGTTTTATCCAATGCCCAAAGGGCCAAGAGTGATGGTGGGGGCACTGTGACCTTATCCGGAGTGGGAGAAGGTACGGTAGCCGTCATATTTGATACCACGGAAGTGGCCCGTTATCAGGTAAATTTCCGAACGGGAGAACTGTTTTAGATGGAAGGAAAAATCATTCGGGGAGTGGGTGGATTCTACTTTATAAGACCCATAGATGGAGGAGAAGAAGTTCCATGTAGAGCCCGGGGCATATTTAAGAAGCAGGGCATCATCCCCATGGTGGGGGATTGGGTGGAATGGAGTCTTCTGGAGGATAGAACTGGGGTAGTGGAAAAAATTAGGCCAAGGAGCAATTGGTTTATACGACCACCCATTGCCAATGTAGATACTCTTTTGGTGGTCATGTCCTTTCATAAGCCCCGCTATAATCTGTTGATTTTAGACCGGTTGTTGGTGATGGCGGAAAAAGGGGAAACGGATGCCAAGATTTTGATGAACAAGGTGGATTTGGCCACCCAAGAAGACATACAAAGCATCCGGAGAATATATGAAAATACATATCCTTGTTTCTTAGTCAATGGGTTGACAGGAGAAGGGTTGGAAGAAATAAAGGCGGGTTTAAAAGGTTCTTCTGCCGCGTTGGTGGGGCCTAGTGGTGTGGGAAAATCCACCCTATTAAACGACTTATTACCGGGAGCTTCGGCTTCCGTAGGTGAAATTAGTACGAAAACCGAGAGAGGAAAGCATACCACGAGGCACGTGGAAATATTCTCCATTCAAGAGGATACCGATTTATTTGACACTCCGGGATTCACTTCTTTTGACACCGTAGGAGAGGAGTCTCGTGAATTGGCCTCCTGTTATCCGGAGATGATAAAATGGTCTTCTCAGTGTCGTTTTCATAATTGTCAGCACTTGAACGAACCGGGTTGTAAGGTTCGGGAAGCCCTGGAGGAGGGCTGGTTGCCCAGAAGTCGTTATGAATCCTATCGTCAGCAGATGGATGAACTAATGACAAAGGAGAGAAATAAGTATTCTTAAGTAACCGGATTTTTCGGGAAGCGAAGGGAGTTACCATCATGAACCAATTAGCACCCTCCATCTTGTCTGCGGACTTTTCCAGACTGGGAGAAGAAGTAAAAGCCATTGAAGCTGGCGGTGCACATCTCATTCATGTAGATGTTATGGATGGCCATTTTGTGCCAAATATCAGTTATGGGGCCACGGTGATGAAGTCTTTAAACGGGAAGACATCCCTGCCTTATGATGTACATCTGATGATTGAAAACCCAGATCAATTTGTGGCGGACTTTGTTACACCTCAAACGGAATATATTACCGTACATCAAGAGGCGGTGCGCCATTTAAACCGAAGCATACAGTGGATTCGTTCCCATGGAGTAAAGGCGGGGGTTTCCATCAATCCAGCCACTCCATTGGTTGTTCTTGAGAATATACTTTCGGATGTAGAGTTGGTTCTCATCATGTCTGTGAATCCCGGATTTGGGGGACAAAAACTGATTCCGGACTGCCTAGACAAAGTGAAGAAGTTGCGGGAATGGAGAAAACAGAAGGGATATGGGTTTCAAATTCAGATGGATGGTGGCATTACCTTGGAAAACCTGGACCAGGTCTTGGAAGCCGGTGTGGACATTGTAGTAGCTGGTTCCGCCATATTCCATACCCAGGATATTGAGAGTACCACCCGCCAGTTTATGAAGAAGTTGAACGGCTGATGTGACACGGAAAGCATAGAGCTTTCGGCCTTCCCCATCGGGGAAGGTTTTTTATTGGAAAGGAGGGGTGTCGCTTATTGACGATTGACGGGGGGGAAGGAGAAGCTATACTTAAAGTATGGTAAAATATGGTAAATATAACTCAAAAATTACATGGTCTCATCATGGAAAACCCTTCATCGGTATTTTATTGATGGTCTTGGCAGTCTTGGGATTTCTGTATTGGGAGAAAGAGGGCAGACAGCAGTACCAAGAAGAAACGGTTCTCATGTCCGCACACCCTATCATGGAGGGACAAGTGATACATTCTCATGATATCAAAGCAGTATCCTTGAACCGAAGCTTGGTGATAGAAGGGGCTTTGTCTCCTCACGAGGCGAACTCGTTGATCAACAAAGAAGCCATTCAATATATTCCGGGAAATATGGTTTTGGTCTCCCCCTACTTTACAGAGAAACGATCATTTCTGCCGAAAGGTCTTTCTTTGTTTACCATACCGGCTCATTGGATCTATTCTCGGAGCAGTACCTTGCGGCAAAAGGATTGGGTTGATTTTTACAGCCGAAATGGTGAAATTCATTTCGGCTGTTACCAGGTGGCCTTTGTTAAGACCGGTGAAGAAGAAGAAGTTCAGAGTGTGGATGCGGCTGGGCGGCCCCTCGCTATTATGGAAAGAAATCAGAGCACGGGGCTGATTCATCATATTGAAGTTCTTTGTTCCATTGAAGACTATGGCCTGCTGTATCGTCATGTTTCGGAAGAGGGAGGACAGTTTCTTATTGTGCAACGGGAGGAGGAATAGGATGTATATTACCTTTCATGGAACGGATCATAAAGTGGGCACCACCTTGTTGGCGCAAACCACGGCAGAGTGGTATGCACAAAACCGGCCCAAAAACAAGATATTGCTGGTTGCGTTCAACCGAAGAAGGAGTTGCGATTTTATACGAGAAGCCCCTCCTTCTCTGGAAACATTCCGTGTGCCGGAAGAAGGAACCACACCTTCGCCAGAACAGTTATTTCGCCGATTTCAAGTACAAGGGAATTTGTATGTGATGGCAGGATTGGAACAGGAGTGGAATGATCGGCGCTATTTTCCCAGTTATGTAGAGAGTGTTTTGGATAAAGCCCACCGTTATTTTCAGGTTATCATTGCGGATACGGGCTGTGACTTGGATAGTGGTCTCGCCTTAGGGGCATTACAGCATCCCGGCTGTCATGTGCTTGTTACCACACAAAATGAAGGCGCCCTAGCCAGGTGGGAAGAGCAAAGGGGATTGTACCAGCAAATGGAAATTTCATTTTTCATGGCAATTCTAAATAAATATCACAAAGACCACCCTCTATCCCTTTCTTATGTTATGGAAAGATTGGAGGAGATCCAGGGGCTATGGATTAGTGTGCCGTTTGCTCCGGACGGATACCGGGCGGAATGGGAAAAGAGAAGCCTATTGAGCTATCATCATCGGGCATGTCATCGGCAGCTAAAACTATTGGCGAGCTATTTTAACCTGTGGGAAGAGAGGCAAACACAATGAATCGAGAAGAATTCTATTTGGAGGACCAATTGCATGGCCCTTTGAAAGAAATGGAAGCTTCTCATTTCTATGGGCCATTTTATGAAATCTGCTCCGCTGTCCAAGAGGCTTTTCAAAAACAGTGGGAAGAGTCGGGAGAATTCATGGAAGAACTTTTGGACATACAGAAGAAGGCGATCATGGGATATCCAAGAGAGGTGGACTATTTTTTGAATCGAATCCGGGCTTTCACGAAAGAGGAGGGAAAGGAACAGGTGGCATTTCCCCCCTGGTATGAGGATCTATTCCAAGGGATTTACCATGAAAACTGGGGGATGGGACCTCTGGCTCAATGGTTTTCTTCCGCATTTCAAAATTCCGGATCAGCCAAGGTCATTGGGGACCGTATCTACTTCTTGGAAAACGGAAGAATGGTACTGAAAGAACAGAAGTTGGGGGCATCCAGAAGAGCCCAGTTAATTCGTGCCTTGCTGCTTTTAAAGCCTGGTGAGAGACTGACTCAAGATTTTCATGAGCTATATCTGATTGATGGTACACGGGTGACTATCTTCAAAGGAGACTTGGTGAAACCCAATCAGGATGTGATTGTTTTTCGAAGATATGTTATACCGCGATATACTTTTGAGGAGCAGAGTCAACGCGGAACCATTCCAAAAGCGGCCATTCCCTTGTTTTATAACATGGTACAACTAGGTTTCAATGTGGCCTTCCTAGGAGCAGTGAGAACCAGTAAAACCACATTTTTGTCCACCTGGCAAAGCCATGAGGATCCCGGTCTGGAAGGAGTCCTGCTGGAAACGGATCCCGAGATTCCTTTACACCGATTGATGCCGGAAGCTCCTGTTATCCAACTACTGGCAGATCAGGAAAGGCTTACGGGGATTACGAAGAACTTAATGAGAAGCGATGCGGACTACATTATTATGGGGGAAGCGAGAGAAGGGGTTGCTTTGGATACCCTTCTGCGGATTACCAGTAAGGGCACCCGGCGAGTAAAAATCACATATCATTGCGGAGAACCCAAAAAATTTCCTTATGATGTGGCCGCAGAGATTGTTCGCTCATTGGGAGGAGATATTGAATTTTTTGCCCGGAGAGTGGCGGGAGCCTTTGATTTTCTTTTCCACTTTGTACAATTGAAGGACAAAAACCAAAAACGACTCAATAGTATTTATGAAATGAGCTACGACTCAGGAGCAAACCAAATCCACTTCCGTATAATCTGTCGTTACAATCCGGTATTGGATTGTTGGACTTTCTATAATCAGGTGGAGGAGGAGAAGCAAGAAATGGCGATGCTGGAAGCGCCGGAAGCATGGGCCTCCTTTTGTGAAAATTTAAAAAACCTTGCTTTGGAACCAGGAGGTGTGCGGTGAAGGATTGGATTTCTCTGGTTGCCGTTATCTTGGGGATGATTACTTGGACTATAGGGGTACTCTTGATTTTTGGAAAATCTATATATTATGGTTATATTGAGCATAGAATGCGGAGAAGATTGCGAGAACAAAGAAAGCGGGAAGAATCGGACCCCGGCTTTATTCGGGGGTTGCGGATGCTCTTGGAGACTTCTTGGGGTTATAGCGGCTCACCCATAGTCTTTCTTATTCTCATTGGTCTTCTGAGTGCATTGGTGGCGATACCCGCTATTTCATATTATGGGTGGCTTCCGGGGGTTGTGGCAGGATTATTGACCCTGGGGTTTCCCTTTCTCCATCTTTTTCTAAAATTAGAGAATATGAGAAATCGGGTGAGTCAGGGCGGAGAGGTTTTCATGGGAGAATATTTGGTCAACTATCGAGCCACCCATGGAGATGTGTTGGAGGCCATGGCTCGAATGACCGGTAAAAATCCAGGGAAGGGCACATTGGAGGCTTTCCTGCTACACATGTTATTCCAGGTGCGGAATCAACCAACGGCACAGACCGTGAAGGCGGCCCAAAAGCAATTCTGCTTTGCTGTCCATACCAACTGGGCAGACATGTTTGCGTACAATATTGGAGTTGGAATCTTAACGGGAGAAAATATTTCGCTGGCACTGGAGGATATTTTTATCCAGTTGAGAGAAGGAAGGACATTGATGGAAAAGAGAAAGCGTCTCAACAGTGAAGCCACGCGAATGGTGCTGTTTCTCGTTCCCGGCATGTATATTATTACGGTGTTATCGTCCCTCACCTTTATTGGGCTGGAATGGGAAGAATACTTGCGTCATCAATTTATGACTCCTCAGGGGTTTCTGTTGATTTTAGTCATGGTGGCACTGTTTTTCATCAATGTGCTATTAACCGAAGCGGTTCGCCACCAACCGCTGGATTTCTGAGGGGGAGTTGACATGATACTTGAATGGGCATTTTTGATGATATGGGGAGTGGGAATTCTTATTCTTTTCAAAGGGGAAAAGGAAACACTTCTGCGTAAAAGGTTGGAGGATTTGAAAAGTCAGAGCCAGGCGAAAGTGCATCAAAATTCTCTGTTAAAAAAACGAAGAGTCCAAAAAATGGAACGGGAGATTGCCCGAGATATGGCATTTTTGAGAAACCTTCTATTATTAGGAAGCGGTAGTGTCTTAAGTGTGGACTATGTGTTGACCCGGCTTGCCTTCCGGGAAGGCCCTTTGAAACCGGCTTACTTAGCCATGTTGAGTCATCAAAGGTTGAACCGAAAACAAAAAGCGTTGGAGGCATTTTCATCCTATGTCCAAGTGCCGATGGCTAGAGAATTAGCAGGGCTTCTTCTCCAATGGGATGAGCTAGAGAGTAAGGTCATATCAGAAATTCTCACATCCCATCAGAAGACACTGCGTGATATTCGAATGACGCAACAGACACGAAGGGATGAAACCATGAGTGATTTGATTTATCTTCCGGCGGTGTTTAATGTCCTGATTATTTGTGTGAACTTTATTTATATATCCTATTACATCAATCAACAGGAGGTTTTCCGCCTGCTGTTTTCGCCCTAATAAAAGAAAGAAAATCAAATCTGTAAGGTAGTGTTAAGAAAAGGAGAAGATCATGAAACAAATTATTGTGCTGGTAGCTATGATTGCGTTGGGAGTGGCCATTGCAGCCGTTATTCAAGGGTTTGGTGATGTGGCCGCCGACCTGGGAGAAGATGCCATGGCAAAAATTACATCCTCTGCCATTATGGAGTAGGAGGAAACCCCTTGAAGCAATTCATTGTTCTGATTGCCATGATTGCATTGGGTATTGTGATATATCAGCTTGTGGCCGGCCCTGGAGAACATTCGATTCTCTCGGGTATGGGTCGGTGTTGGGAGGAAATGGTATCGTGGCGTAATGAGTTCCCCGGAGAGAACCCATGAAACAATTTATCGTATTGACAGCCATTTTACCCCTGTTACTGGTTCTGATGTTACAGTTTGTGTATGAACAAAAAAACTTGGCAGTGACTCAACAAATACAGGCCATTGTTTATGGTGCCAAGGAGGAAGCCCGGCTGATGGGTTACTTCTCACCGGAATTAATCGAACAAACCCGGATTGAATTGATGAATCTTACCGGTGTGGAGAAGGTTGCTTTTTATTCTCCACAGGAAGCACCGCTGATAAGGTATTCCTTGGGAGAAAATCGTTTCATCGATTATCGCATCGAAGTCTCTTTGGGAGATGTAATGGCGGGAGGTGAGTTCTTTATTCCCGCCGCAAAAAATAAGTATACTTATGTATTGGAGGGATATACACCCAGCGAGTACCTAGACTGAATCTACTGTTTGTATTGTATAGCGGCAAACTGGGAATAGAGCGTAGGGAATGTGCATGGCTGGATCCAATGGCTAGGAGAAGAGGGGGCTCCCCATGAAAATTTTTATCGTATTCTTAGGGTTCCTGCTGGTGGGTATTCACTTCCTCTGTTTTCAACAAGAATTGGGCAAGTATTTATTACTTCAAGAAACCTTGAAACAAACCGCAGAGGAGTGTGCCATTCAAGCCGCCCTGTTAGTCGAGGAAGAGGCTTTGCTTGAGGGTTCCTTTGTTTTCGTGAAAAATCAAACGGATTCTCAAGAATACTTTCGGCAGGTTTGCCACAAGATGGGGTTTCCCCCAACCAGCCATATGACCTTGGAATATGAAGATGATTTCGCAGGATACCAGGAAGATAACGAGAAAGAATACCCACGAGTGACGGTCAAGGTTGAGGTGCCGGTAGGGCACCTTTTCCGGACGAATCCTTTTCGAAAATCGGTCATTATAAGGAGCTCTTGTTATGAAGTGATGTGACAGGATGAAGAGAACTTCCGTTGTCTTCTAAAGGCGTTGCGTGTATAATAGACAACGGAGGTGTCATCATGAAAATAAGATTTTGCGGCGCGGCAGAAGGCGTCACCGGGTCCTGTCATTGGATTACCACAGAGAACCATCAAGTATTACTGGATTGCGGACAATTTCAAGGAGGTAAAGCGGAAGAAGCCTTAAACTATGAGGAATTTTGCTTTAGTCCGGCGGAGATTGACTGCGTCATATTAAGCCACCCTCACATTGACCATTGCGGAAGACTTCCGCTATTGGTGAAGAGAGGGTTTAAAGGCCCCATCTATTGTACGGATGCCGCGGCAGATCTCTTGGATGTGATGCTGAAAGATTCGGCATATATTCACGAAAAGGAAGCGGAGTGGAAAAACGAGAAGGCAGAGCGGGCCGGCAAAGAATATCGAATGGAGCCTCTATATACCATTGACGACGCAATGGAAGCCCTGACACTGGTGAAGCCGGTAATGTATGATGAACTGGTGGAAATCAATGAGGATATGAAAATTGTTTTCAATGAGGCAGGGCATATTTTAGGTTCGGCCATAGTGGAATTATGGGTGGACGATCAAGAACCAAAGGGACAAAGAATTTCAAAAATTGTATATTCCGGAGACTTGGGAGTGGAGAACAGACCTCTTCTCAGGAATCCAAAAAAAATCAAAAAAGCGGATTTTCTCATTATGGAGTCCACCTATGGGGACAGACTTCATCCCGAGAATTCCAGCAGTGTCGATGAGCTTCTGGATATCGTCCTAAAAACCATCAAAAGAGGAGGCAATGTAATCATACCTTCCTTTGCGGTAGGAAGGACCCAGGAACTTATTTTTGAATTCAATCGATTTTATGAGCAACATCCTGAAGCCCAAAAGACACTGGATGATGTGATGGTATACGTGGATTCTCCCATGGCCACCACGGCTACTGAGGTATTTCGCAAGAATGCACAGGTTTTTGACGAGGAGACGCGAGAGTATATTATGAAGGGAGACAATCCCTTAGACTTCAAGAACTTGAAATTCACTCGCTCGGCGGATGAATCCAAGTATCTAAATCAAGATACCAAACCCAAGGTCATTATTTCGGCCAGCGGAATGTGCGAAGCGGGAAGGATTCGTCACCACCTGAAGCACAACCTGTGGGATGGGAAAAACAGTGTTATATTTGTGGGATATCAAGCGCAGGGTACACTGGGACGGAGAATTCTGGAAGGTGCCAAGGAAGTCACCTTATTTGGAGATCAAATTCGGGTAAACGCAGAGATCTACAATCTAGAGGGATTTTCAGGCCATGCAGATCGGGATGGTTTGTTGGCGTGGCTTTCTGCATTTCAGCAAGAACCCAAAAAAATATTTTTGGTTCACGGAGAGCCGGAGTCCAAGGAATCCTTTGCCAATTACATAAAGGAGAAGTTGGGCTACGATGTTATCCCGGTACAAGGGGACAGTGAATATGAGTTGGATACCAACGAATTCACCACTCTGGAGCAAACCTGGAAAGATATTGTGGATCATGATACCATGAACGATATCCGCAAAAGAGTGAACGAAGTCCACGATACCTTAAACGGGATTTTCGCGGACCCCAATTTAATTGTGGGTAAGGAAATGGAAGCCCGGAGAATTATAGAAATGAATAATTTGCTATTGTCGCTGGAAAAAGATGCGGTTAATCTCCGCTCTCTGGTAGGAGAGAATCACGATAATAATATAGAGGTGCCTGAAGGAAGTGGGGCGCAAACCGAAGGGAAATAATAGGGTAGAAAAGGAAACGAGGGATGGGAAAGACAGAAGTAATCGTCATTGGTGTGGCCGGAGGAACCGGAAGCGGAAAAAGCACCATGATCAATCGTATCAAGAAGGAATTTAATGAACAGATTACCATCTTAAGCCATGACTTCTATTATCGGGATCATAGCAACCTGTCCTTTGAAGAAAGAGCGGCTTTGAACTACGATCACCCCAATTCATTTGAAACGGATTTGATGATTCAACACATTCATCAGTTGAAACGGGGGGAGGCGGTGTATCGGCCTGTTTATGATTTCACCATTCACAATCGAACTTCGGAAACAGTACGAGTAGAACCGGCCAAAGTAATCATCGTTGAGGGCATCCTTATTTTTGAAAATCGTGAACTTTTGGAAACCTTTGACATTAAAATTTTTATCGATACGGATGCGGATGTTCGCATCATTCGGAGAATTCTTCGAGATGTTCGAGAGAGAGGCCGAAGTTTGGAGTCGGTGATCAGTCAGTATATGACTACGGTGAAGTTGATGCACGAACAATTTGTAGAACCCAGTAAAAAATATGCAGATGTTATCGTGCCGGAAGGTGGATACAATACGGTGGCTCTGCAGATGATCAACCATAGAATACAAGCCTTGTTGGATGAAAGAGGCCTCAAAGCAACTTCCAAAGAGTAATACGTCGTAAAAACCAGATTCTTTACCTGCATTGACTGAATTGACAGAAAAGAATTACTATTTAATACAAGGCAAACTTTCCGGTCGGGAGCTACCCGGATATGTTATAATATTAACTGGTCAGCTATACAGGTTATAGTATTAACGAATTATGGAGGAACGAAATGCTTAGAGATGCTTTGCCAAAAGTAACGATGCCTTTGCCTGGCCCGAAAGCCCAGGAAGTAATCAACAGAAGGGCGGAATGTATGCCCAATGCCATTAAGTGTGGATATCCTTGTGTGATATCCAGAGGCGAAGGGGCTATGTTTGAGGACGTAGACGGAAATATTTTTCTGGATTGGATTGGTGGCGTGGGAGTTTTGAATATTGGATATTCTCATCCTGCCCTGATCGATGCCGTAAAAGAGCAGTCCGAAAAATATTTTCACGCCATGATGAATATTACCACTCATGAGCGTTATGTAGAATTTGCAGAAATGATTAATCAAATTGCCCCGGTGAAGGGCGACAAGAAAAAGACCATGTTTGTCAATTCCGGAGCGGAAGCCGATGAAAATGCGGTGAAGATTGCAAAAAGCTATACAGGACGGCCGAATATCATCGTTTTTACAGGTGCGTTTCATGGGAGAACCATGTTGACCATGACCATGACCGGAAAGAAGGCATATGCCATTGGGATGGGGCCATTCCCGGACGGAGTATACCGGGCAGAGTTTCCCAATGTATATCGTCGACCCAAGGGCATGACCGAAGAAGAAGCGATTCAATACTACATTGATAAGTTGGAGAGTGTGTTTATCGAAGGTTCCCCGGCGAAAGACGTAGCTGCCATTGTGTTTGAACCGGTTCAGGGAGAAGGTGGTTTCATCCCGGCTCCTATCGAATGGGTGAAAGCCGTCCGAAAGATATGCGATGACCATGGAATCATGATGGTTTGTGATGAAGTACAAACAGGTTGGGCAAGGTCCGGCCGAATGTTTGTTTCTAACTATTATGAAGAAGCTGGATGCCCACCGGACATTTTGGTAACTGCCAAATCCATTGCAGGTGGACTACCATTGTCTGCAGTAACTGCCAGGAAAGAAGTGATGGATGGTGTAGTAGGTGGAACCATTGGTGGAACTTACTGTGGAAATGCCGTAGCTTGTGCATCCGGAATCGCACTATTGGATATCATGATAAAGGAAGATTATCCGGCAAAAGCGAGGAAGATTGCAGAACGTTGCATGAACAAGTTCAACCAGTGGAAAGAAAAATATGAAGTAGTGGGAGATGTCCGAGGTGTGGGCGCCATGATGGGTGTAGAATTTGTCAAGAACCAGGACACCAAGGAACCCAATTCGGAAATCGTCACCGCCATTGTAAATGCAGCGGTTCAGAAGGGGTTGCTTTTGGAAGGAGCCGGAACCTATAATAATGTAATCCGATTCCTGTGCCCACTATGTGTAACGGATGAACAGCTGGAAGCAGGATTAGCCATTTATGAAGAAGTGTTGGATGAACTAGCGAAGTAGCTTCGGAATTGTTGGGAATGGAACTATCTACTAAAGTCTTCCGAGGGCAGTGACCAAGGTTGTAAAAAAGCTGTGTGCAAGCTTTTGCTTGCACACACTTTTGTATCATAGAATAATCAAAAGTGAGGAGGAGGAAATATGAGTGACTTCCAAGAATTGGCCCCGGTGTTGGAGAAATATGGCAAGGTTCCGGGCAGTTTGATCACCATCCTTCAGAAAGCGCAAGACATTTACGGATATCTTTCCAAAGAAACCATCGAGTATATCGCCCAGGCTACCGGCATCAAGCCGGCAAAAATATACGGAGTGGCCACTTTTTATGCTCAATTCCGGCAAGAGCCCATTGGAAAATATCTCATTATGATGTGCAAGGGAACCGCATGTCATGTGAATGGCGCAGATCTGATTGAAGAGGCCGTCACAGAGCACCTGGGGATAAAGGATGGAGAGACTACAGAAGACGGCATTTTTACCCTCAATAATGTGGCCTGCTTGGGATGCTGTTCATTGGCGCCTGTCATGATGGTGAAAAGCATGGAAGGAGACGAAACCTATGGGAATTTGACCAAGGATACTGTAAAGGCAATCCTGGATGAAATCAGATGTAGGAATCAGGAGGTGCAAGCCGTATGAAAATCATAATCGGACAAGGAAGTTGTGGAATTGCCACGGGCGCGAAAAAAACGGCAGCGGAATTTGAAAAACAAATTCATGATCGAAGTCTTGATATACCAGTGGGGCTTACCGGCTGTGTGGGTACCTGCTATTTAGAACCCATCGTGGATATTTATGATGACGATAACCATCTGACGCGGTACGTGAAGGTACAACCTCAGGATGTGACAAATATTATGGATAGCCATTTTTCCTGTCAGCTGGGGAAAGATTCTTCCCATTGCATTACCAGACTGGATGAGGAGGTTATTGAAAAACAAAAGAGGGTTGTGTTAAGAAACTGTGGTCTCATCAACCCGGAGGATATTACGGAATATATCGCATTGGGGGGATACCAAGCGATGAATAAGGTGTTATCCGAGATGACACCGGCGGACGTGATTGAAGAAATGAAAATCTCCGGTTTGCGTGGCAGAGGTGGGGCAGGATTCCCCACTTGGTTTAAGTGGAATGCGGCGCTTACCAGTCCGGGCAATGAGAAATATATGGTGTGCAATGCCGACGAAGGGGATCCAGGGGCGTTTATGGACCGTTCCGTATTGGAAGGAGACCCGCACTCTCTCATTGAAGGGATGATTATCGGAGGATATGCCATTGGTGCCAATCAGGGTGTCATATATTGTCGTGCGGAATATCCATTGGCCATCCATCGACTGGAAGTGGCCATGGAGCAGGCCAGGGAAAAAGGATATTTGGGAAAGAATATTGTAGACTCAGGGTTTGACTTTGAACTTCGCATCAAGGCGGGAGCCGGGGCATTTGTGTGTGGTGAAGAAACGGCGCTGATTGCATCCCTGGAGGGGGAACGAGGTATGCCAAGGCTGAAGCCTCCTTTCCCGGCATCCAAAGGCTACTGGCAGAAACCAACCAATATTAACAATGTGGAGACCTTTGCTAATGTTCCCTGGATTATCATGAATGGCGGTGCTGCTTTCGGTGCCATGGGTACGGAAAAATCAAAAGGGACCAAGGTGTTCGCCTTAGCTGGGAAAATTAAAAAGGGCGGCTTGGTGGAGGTGCCCATGGGCATGACTTTGCGCGAAATCATATATGATATTGGCGGGGGGATCAAAAATGACCGGGAATTTAAAGCGGTTCAAATGGGTGGACCATCCGGAGGGTGCATTCCGGCATCCTTGATCGACACGCCGGTGGACTACGAAAACATAGGGAAAATTGGAGCTATCGTTGGCTCCGGCGGTATGATTGTCATGGATGAAACCACGTGTATGGTGGATATGGCCCGCTATTTCCTGGATTTTACCAGGAAAGAATCTTGTGGCAAGTGTAATTACTGCAGAATTGGAACCAAACGAATGCTGGAAATTCTGGAGAGAATTACTCAAGGGAACGGGAAAGATGGAGACATCGAGTTACTGGAAGAGTTGGCGGAAAAGATTAAGGATGGCTCCATGTGTGGTTTGGGACAAACCGCACCCAATCCGGTGTTAACTACCATCAAGTATTTCCGCAATGAATATGAAGATCATATATACAACCACACCTGTACCGCAAAGTCTTGTAAGAACTTGTTCCAGTTCGTTATTACGGACAAATGTACCGGGTGTACGGTATGCGCCAGAAACTGCCCGGTGGATGCCATTCAGGGAGAACGGAAGCAGTTACACGTTATTGATCAGGATGCTTGTATCAAGTGCGGAAAGTGTGAAGAAGTATGCCGCTTTGATGCCATCGTCAGAAAATAGAAAGGAGGAATGAAAAATGAGCAAATTGAGACTAAACATCGATGGAAAAGAAGTGTACGGCTATGCGGGACAAACCATTTTGGAAGTGGCTCGAGAAAATGACATTTTTATTCCTACCCTTTGTTATGATGAACGAATGCATATTTACGGGGCCTGTGGCCTTTGTGTTTGCGAAGTAGAAGGCAATCCCAAGATGGTGAAGGCTTGTGCCACGGAAATCGCCGACAATATGGTGATTCGAACGGATACCCCCAGGGTAATGGAGTCAAGAAAAACCAACTTGGAGCTTCTTCTTTCCAACCATGTGGGAGATTGTCGTCCTCCTTGCGTTTTGGCTTGTCCGGCGCAAACGGATTGCCAGGGATATGCGGGACTGATTGCCAACGGAGAATATGAAAAGGCCATTGCCTTGATTCGAAATAAAATTCCATTGCCCGGTGCGTTGGGAAGAGTTTGTCCTCATCCCTGTGAGGCGGAGTGCCGAAGAGGCCTGATGGAGGAACCTGTGGCGATTCAATATCTGAAGCGATTTGCGGCGGATATGGATCGGATGAGCCAGGAGCACTTCCTACCGGAAATCGGCCCGGATACCGGCAAATCCGTTGCGGTGATTGGGGCCGGTCCTATGGGTCTTTCTGCGGCCTATTTTCTTCGGATTATGGGGCATCATGTTACTATTTTCGAGGCGATGCCTAAGGGAGGTGGTATGCTTCGGTACGGTATCCCGGAATATCGATTGCCCAAGGAGGACTTAGATTGGGAAATCGACATTATTGAGAAAATGGGAGTGAATCTTATTACCAACACCAAGGTGGGTGTGGACATTCCCTTTGAAACCATCCGGAGTGATTATGATGCGGTGCTGTTGGGCATCGGTGCTTGGGTATCAACGGGGGTAGGTTGTAAAGGAGAAGATGCGGGAGGAGTGATTGGCGGCATTGACTTTCTGCGAAAAGTCGTTCGAAATGAAGAGGTAAAGTTGGGTAAAAAGGTGGCCATCGTGGGGGGTGGAAACACAGCCATGGATGCTTGTCGTACCGCTGTTCGATTGGGAGCGGATCAGGTATATAACGTTTATCGAAGAACCAAGGATGAAATGCCGGCAGACATGGTGGAAATCGTTGAGGCGGAAGAAGAAGGGGTTGTTTTTAAAAATCTCACCAATCCTTTGGAAATCGTCAAAGACAAAGATGGCCAAGTGAAAGAAATGGTTTTGCAAGTGATGGAACTTGGGGAACCGGATGATTCGGGACGACGAGCGCCTAGACCTGTTGAGGGTAAAACAGAAACTTTGGAAGTAGACACGGTGATTTTAGCCATCGGACAGGCGGTAGATGGTTCTCTTTTCAAAGTGGATAAAACGAAAAAAGGTTCTATCGCTTATGACAAGGACACTTTTATGACCAGTATACCCGGGGTATTTGCCGGGGGAGACTGTGGAAATGATAAAATATCCATTGCCGTAGAGGCCATTGCCGATGCTAAAAAAGCGGCCACTGTTATTCATCGATATCTGGACGGAGAATTGATTCGATACGAGGCCCCCTATGTGGTAACCCGGGATGATATCACCGAAAAGACCTTCGAGGATCGGGAGAGAGAATGTCGGCCCAAGATGACCCATATGGAAGCCAAAGAGCGAAAAGGAAACTTTATCGAAATTGTCAAAGGATATACCGAAGAAGAGGCCATTCAAGAAGCCTCCCGATGCCTGGAGTGTGGTTGTCATGACTTTTTCGAGTGTAAACTGATTGAATATGCCAATGACTATCGTGTAGAACCGGATAGAATCGCCGGGGAGATCAACCAAATTGAATACGAGGATGACCATCCCTTCATTATGAGAGACCCCAACAAGTGTATTCTTTGTGGCCTTTGTGTTCGGGTGTGTGACGAAATCATGGGAGTGGGTGCACTGGGCTTGGTGGACCGGGGATTTGACACGGTGGTCAAGCCTACTTTGGACCGGCCTCTCCTGGAATCCGGATGTATCTCTTGTGGGCAATGCGTCAGCGCTTGTCCATGTGGGGCGCTTCAGGAAAGACAAACCGTGATAAAGGAGGTTCCGGTAGATACCCAAAAGGTGGTCACTACTTGCGCCTATTGCTCGGTAGGATGCACCCTGATTCTGGAAAGCTATGGCGGTATGCTGATTAAAGCCAACCCGGACCATCAGGGTGTGGTAAACCAGGGACTGGGCTGTGGGAAAGGAAAATGGGGATTCGATTGTGCTGTCTTGGAAGGCAAACTGGAAACCCCCCTCATCAAAAGCGGGAAAACCTACAGAGAAGCAGATTATGATGAGGCATTGATGATTACCGCTAAGAAGGCGCAAGCTATCGGTGCAAAATATGGAAAAAATGCGGTGGCAGTCGCCATGTCCGATCGCTACACTAACGAAGAAGCCTATGTGATGAAAAAACTCGCGGACACCATGGGGGCTCGGGTACTTTCTTTCAACAACCGTCCCAATGGGCTGGAGGAGATTTTGGGCATGGAGGGTTCGCCCAACACCATTGAGGAGTTGCTATCCACTCAAGTGATTTTGGTAACGGGGTTTGTGGCAGCAAACAATCCGGTGATTCTTCTGAAGATCAAACAGGCTGCGGAAAAAGGCGCCAAGGTGGTTTTGATGAATCCAAAAGGATTTGAGCAGAAGTTCCCCTTTGCCCACCAGGCCATTTATACGAAGAATGATCTTTCCTCATTACAGGAATTAGCCAAAGCTTTGATGGATTTGGGTAAAGTAGGGAAGGGTGATGGCTATAAGGATTTTAAGAAATCATTGGACGGCGTGAAGGTCTCCAAAGATATGGCAGAAATCGCCAAGTTATATGCAGAAGCCAAGAAAGCCATGATTGTCTACCAACAGAATCTGATTACGGTGGAGGCTGCAGAACTGATTGGACAAATCGCACTTCTTTCCGGACATATTGGCAGTCCTAGAGATGGAATTTTGTTGGTAAAAGCGAAGAATAATTCTCAAGGTTTAGTAGACTTGGGGATAAAAGCCGGTTCGGAAAGTATGGAGGGTGTGAAAGCACTATTGGTGTTTGGAGAGGACCCGGGAATCAAGAGGAAGGATTTAGAATTTCTCATGGTTTCTGATACCCATATGACAGCGACTTCCCAAAAGGCAGATGTGGTATTTCCTGCTACGGGTTTCGCAGATACGGACGGAACATTCACCAACACCGAGAGACGGCTACAGGCGGTAGAATCGGCAGTGGAAGAAGGGGTGATGCCCAATTGGATGTTGGCACAGCAGTTGGCCCTGGTTTTCGAGGAGGACTATGGATTTTTAGACACCATGGACATTTCCCGGGAAATGGATGATCGGGTACCCTCTTACAAGAGGGCGGTGGTAGGAGAAATCTTAGGGGGCGTATTAAAGCCAAGCAAGACCAGGTACAAGGAAGTAATCAAAGGGAAATTCGTAGATCCAATCACCTGCACGGACCATTTGATGAATACCATAGACCAAAGACTGCCAAAACCACCTGTGAAAAAATAGCCATAGAACAATGGGGCAAGGGAAACCTTGCCCCATATTATCATTTCCTTGCAAAAGGCGGGAAGTACAGTATAATATAGTCATATTTTGCAGGAAAGAAATGGAGAACATAATGAAAAAATTGTCCGCTTTTCTAAAGAAAAAGGACATTGAGTTCAGCGCAAAGAGGTACTTTCAAGAGGCGTTAAGCGCCATGGCTCTTGGGTTGTTTGCTTCATTATTAATCGGTCTTATCATTAAGACCCTAGGGGAGCAAACGGCCCTATTGTTAGGGGAAAACACCGTATCTGCCTTCTTGGTGGAGACGGGCATTATCGCCATGGGGTTGATGGGAGCCGGCGTGGGAGTGGCCGTGGCTTGGGGATTAAAAGCCCCGCCACTGGTACTTTTTGCCAGTGCCATTACCGGTATGATGGGTGCCCAGTTGGGAGGCCCTGCCGGCGCGTTCCTGGCAGCGGCTTTCGGCGCGGAGTTAGGGAAACTGGTATCCAAAGAAACGAAAGTGGACATATTGGTCACTCCCGCGATGACATTGATTGCCGGAATGATATCTGCTACTGTGTTTGGGCCTGTGGTAGATGCATTAATGACCGGGTTGGGCCAGATTATTATGAATGCCACGGAAATGAGACCATTTATCATGGGTATTATTGTGGCTGTGGTAGTTGGACTGGCCTTGACTGCGCCTATATCCAGTGCCGCGCTTTGTATTATGTTGGGGTTGGGGGGATTGGCTGCCGGTGCAGCCACCGTGGGATGCTGTGCCCAAATGATTGGGTTTGCAGTGATCAGCTTCAAGGATAATGGGGTAGGCGGTTTGGTGGCACAGGGAATCGGCACATCCATGCTTCAAATTTCCAATATTATTAAAAACCCTTGGATTTTGTTGCCCCCCACACTGGCCGGTGCTATTCTGGGTCCGGTGGCCACTGTGGTATTCCAAACCACTAACATCCCCATCGGTGCTGGGATGGGAACCTCCGGTTTGGTGGGGCAAATTGGTACGTTTACTTCCATGGGGTTTACATGGAGTGTGCTGGGAATCGTTTTATTTCTTCATATCGCCCTTCCGGCCATTCTGGCCCTTGTGGTGGATAAGGGGCTACGAAAGTTGGGAAAGGTAAAACCGGGAGATTATAAGCTGGACTTATAGCCTGGGAAAGGAATGGATATGGAAGTGGAATTGAAATACATGGTACCATCTAAAGAAGTCATGGATGAGGTGTTTAATGATGCCTATCTGTTTGCCATAGAGGAGGAAAATACGCGAGAAAAAGTGTTTTTTAAAGCCGCCTATTTTGACACGAAGAATCATGTACTCTCCGCCAATGACATTGCTTTTCGTGTTCGCATGGAAGGGGAAAAGTTGATTGCCAGCTTGAAGTGGCGAGGAAAAGCGGAGGGAGGACTTCACAGCAGAGAAGAAATCAATGTGCCTGTGGATAACCCTCAATATTATCTGATGCCATCTGTCACATTATTCCAGCAAAGTGAGATTGGCAAGGAAGTGATTCGGTTGGTGGGAGAAGAGCCGCTGGTCTCCCTCATGGAGATGGGATTTTTAAGGAGCCGATTCCGCGTGGACACGGGAGATAGTATCATTGAGATTTCTCTGGATTCTGGAGAAATTATGACGGATCGAGGAAACCTTCCGATTTCCGAATTGGAGTTAGAACTGTTTTCCGGGAACCAAGAGGACTTATTGGCATTGGGAGAAAGGCTTTCCGGTGAGTATTCATTGGCGCCTTCCGATGAAAGCAAGTATTTTCGAGGTCTCAAAGAAATGGGGCTTCGTTAAAAGGGCGGCAGCCCTTTTTTTATTGCAAACAGTCATTTTCTGGGGATATTTCCCGCGGAAACGTTTACTTATACATATTAATAGGATATAATAATAGGCGTTCTTTGCCAAAAGAAAGGATAGTTTTTCCGGAATCTGGGTATATAAGAACGAGTAGACTCGTTACCCCTCCCTAGAGGGTGTCGATAAAAAAATGGAGGAATCAACTATATGAATGCAACAATCGTAACGAAAGAAAAGAATGAAGTAAAATTTAAGATGGAATTTACGGCAGAAGAGTTTGAACAAGCCGTCATTAAAGCGTATCAAGAGAGTAAGGACAAGTTCACGGTAGATGGTTTTCGAAAAGGGAAAGCCCCCAGGAAAGTAATAGAGACCCGTTATGGGTCTGAAGTTTTCTTTGATGATGCTGTGGATAAATTGTTCTCGTCAGAATACACGAAAGCCATTGACCAGTTGGAGTTGGATGTAATCGATCGCCCCAGAGTAGAATTGGGAAAACTGGAAACGGGACAAGGTTTTGAAGCCACCATAACGGTGGAAGTCTATCCTGAATTCACGGTAAAAGATTACATGGGCGTGTCCATCGAGAGGATCGAAGAAAAAGTGGAGGATGCTCAGGTAGAAGAAGAGATGAAAAAGCTGCAGCAGAGAAATTCCAGAATGATTAGTGTGGAAAGACCTGTGAAAGAAGGCGACATGGTGGTTTTAGATTACCAAGGTTTCGTGGGGGAAGATACCTTTGAAGGCGGAACGGCAGAGCGATATCCCTTGAAGGTGGGGTCCAATACCTTTATTCCCGGATTTGAGGAGCAGCTAGTCGGAGTAGAGCTGGGGTCTGACGTGGAAGTGAAGGTTACGTTCCCGGAAGAGTATCATGCAGAAGATTTGGCGGGGAAAGAGGCTGTGTTCAAATGCCACATTCATGAAATCAAGGAAGAGGAAGTACCCGAATTAAATGATGAATTCGCCAAAGATGTTAGCGAGTGGGACACGCTGGAAGACCTGAAAAAGGAAACCAAGGAGAATCTGGAGAAAACCGCCAAGGCGAAAAGCGAAGATATGATGAAAAATAAAGTGTTGGAAAAAATTTACGAGGCCAACGAAATTGATGTTCCAAATGCCATGGTAGAAGAAGAGATGGATGTCATGATGAATGAGTTTGATCAGCAACTGAAACATCAAGGTTTGGACCTTCAGAAGTATTTCCAGTACTTGAATAAGGATCCCGGCGAATTTAGACAAGAAATCAAAGAAGATGCTTTTAAGCGGGTGAAAACTCGTATGATTATAGGAAAAATTGCAGAAATGGAAAAGATTGAAGCAACTGCAGAAGAGTTGGATTCCCAGTTTGAATTGTTGGGAATGCAGTACCAGATGGACAAAGAAAAGGTAAAAGAGTTGCTGGGAGAGGGCAATACCAAGTTATTTGAGAAAGATATTCAGATGAAGAAGGCCGTAGAGCTGGTTTATGAAAAAGCCCAGATCACTGGCTAACATCATACAGAAAGGGAGAATCCGGAATGGCTTTAATACCATATGTCATTGAGCAAACTTCAAAAGGAGAACGCTCCTATGATATTTACAGCAGATTGCTGAAGGACCGCATTATATTTCTGGGGGAAGAGATCGATGAACACATTGCCAGCGTGGTGGTGGCCCAATTACTCTTCTTAGAAGCGGAAGACCCGAAAAAGGACATTTACTTATACATAAACAGTCCGGGGGGAAGTGTGACAGCGGGATTGGCAATTTATGACACCATGCAGTATATCAAGCCGGATGTTTCCACCATCTGTGTAGGGATGGCCGCCAGCATGGGCGCTTTCTTGCTATCGGCGGGGGCAAAGGGAAAGAGAATGGCTTTGCCCAATGCAGAAGTGATGATACACCAGCCGCTGGGTGGGATTAGTGGACAAGCTGAGGATATTCGAATCCATGCTGACCACATCATTAAGACTCGGGGTAAGCTTAATAAAATTTTAGTGGAAGTGACAGGTCAGCCATTGGATGTGATTGAAAGAGATACGGATAGAGATTTTTTCATGACTGCCGATGAGGCCAAAAAGTATGGTCTCATCGACAAGGTGATTCAGAAGCGATAGCGGGGGTGGAAAATGGCAAAATTTGATGACCAAAAGCAGCTTTGTTGTTCCTTTTGCGGAAAACCGCAAGACAAGGTAAGAAGACTGATTGCAGGGCCCAATGTATATATTTGTGATGAATGCATTGAGCTATGTATGGATATCATCGATGAGGAATTCGAAGAGAAATTAATGGAGGAAGAGACGGATGGTCTCTGTCAGGAGACGTTGCTGAAGCCTCAGGAGATTGCTCAGCGATTGGCAGAGTACGTAATCGGCCAAGAGGAGGCGAAAAAATCCTTGGCGGTGGCAGTCTACAACCATTACAAACGAATTCGTTGTTTAGATGAAGCCAGCGATGATGTGGAGTTGCAAAAATCTAATGTGGTGATGGTGGGACCTACCGGTTCAGGAAAAACACTTTTGGCACAAACATTGGCGAAAATTCTGCAAGTCCCTTTTGCCATTGCCGATGCCACGGCGTTGACAGAGGCCGGCTACGTAGGTGAGGATGTGGAGAACATCCTGCTAAAGTTAATTCTGGCAGCTGATTATGATTTGGAAAAAGCCCAAAAAGGGATTATATACATCGATGAAATCGACAAAATCGCCCGAAAATCAGAGAACCCCTCCATCACAAGAGATGTAAGCGGAGAGGGAGTGCAACAGGCTCTGTTGAAAATTATCGAAGGAACGGTAGCTTCGGTTCCCCCTCAAGGAGGCAGAAAGCATCCCCACCAGGATTTTATTCAATTTGACACCACCAATGTATTGTTTATTTGTGGGGGAGCCTTTGATGGATTGGAAACGATTATTAAGCGCCGAGTGGGAGAAAAAACCATTGGTTTTCAATCGGATCTGGAAAAGAGAGTGGAAGAGAATCAGCACCTGTTACGATTAGTTCAGCCGGAAGATTTATTGAAATATGGATTAATTCCAGAGCTGATTGGAAGACTTCCTTCTATCGTGACCTTGGAAGAGTTGTCAAAGGATGCGTTGATTCAGATTATCACAGAACCGAAAAACGCACTGGTAAAACAATACAAAAAACTTTTTGAAATGGATCACGTAGAGTTTGAAATCGATCCGGAGGCCCTTTCGGTGATTGCCGATAAGGCCATTGAGAAAAAAACAGGGGCCCGGGGTCTTCGAAGTATTATGGAAAAAACCATGCGGGATATTATGTTTGATATTCCTTCCAGAGGGGATGTGGCAAAGTGTATTATCACCAAAGCCACCATACAACGAGAAGAAGCTCCGGTGATTTTCTTGTCGGAAGATGGCACAAAACCGGCCAAGGCAAAAGAGCCCAAAACCAAAAAGAAGAAAGAAACGGCATCATAGAAGGAGGCTTTTACGATGAGTGAAAAAGATAAAAAAGACATAAAAAAAGAAAAAGAAACGGAAATAAAAAAGCCCTTGGTGGAGCAAGTGGGTGAATCCGGCGAAGAGTTGGAAGAAGATGGTAGCAATGTGGCTACCTTGCCTATGATTCCTTTAAGAGGTCTGACCATATTCCCCAATATGGTGCTTCATTTTGACATTGGGCGGGAAAAATCCATCAATGCTTTGGAAAAGGCAATGATTCTAAACAAACACATCTTTTTGGTGACTCAAAAAGATGAGAACACGGATTTGCCCACACCGGAAGACTTTTACCACGTGGGGACTGTGGCGAAAATTAAGCAAATGTTGAAGTTGCCAGGGGATAATATTCGAGTTTTGGTGGAGGGATTGTATCGAGGCGAAATCCGGGATGTTCTTTTTGAAGTCCCCTATTTTCGGTGTGCGGTAAATACCTTGCCGGATTTGGATGATGAGGATGATGCCAAGACAGAAGCTTTGAGACGGCTTGCGGTGAACTCCTTTGACGATTACCTGGCGTTGAAGCCAAACGGCCAGCGGGATCTGCTCCCGGTAATTATGAGTATTAAAGAGCCAGGGAGAGCGGCTGACATGATGGCCTCTCATTTGGATATTAAAATCGAGGACAAGCAACTGGTGTTGGAAGCTTTTGATGTGGCCAAACGATTGGAACTAATTCACCAATTTTTGTCCCGGGAAATTGAGATTCTCAACATTGAGCAGGATTTGAATTCCAAAGTAAAATCCCAAATTGACAAGAACCAGAAGGAATACTATCTAAGAGAGCAAATGCGTGCCATCCAGGATGAACTGGGAATGGATGAAGATGTTGAGAGCGAAATGGACGACTGGTTTCAACAGTTGAAAAAGCTGAAACTTTCCAAGAAGACCCATGAAAAAGTGGAAAAGGAAATCAAGCGATTTGGAAAGATGATGCCCTCCTCTGCGGAAGCTTCCGTTAGCCGGACCTATATTGAGACCATTTTGGCATTGCCCTGGAACAAGGCGTCCAAAAGCAAACTGGATCTTATAAAAGCCGAGGAGATATTGAATAATGACCACTATGGTTTGGAAAAAGTAAAAGAGAGAGTACTGGAGTACTTGGCCGTGATTCAGTTGTCCAAAGGACTGAAGGGCCCCATCCTTTGTCTGGTAGGGCCTCCCGGAGTGGGCAAAACTTCGGTAGCCCGTTCTGTAGCCAGAGCCATTAACCGGGAATTCGTTCGAATGTCCTTGGGCGGTGTTCGGGATGAAGCAGAAATCAGAGGGCATCGAAGAACTTATATCGGAGCCATTCCCGGCAGGGTGATTTCCAGTATTAAAGATGCGGGAACCAACAATCCGGTATTCCTCTTTGATGAAGTCGATAAGATTGGAATGGATTTTAAGGGAGACCCTGCGTCTGCATTGTTGGAAGTTCTGGATCCGGAACAAAACAAGGAGTTTACAGACCACTATTTGGAGGTTCCATTTGACTTGTCAAAGGTGATGTTTATCACCACTGCAAATACCACGGACACCATTCCCAGACCTCTATTGGACCGTATGGAAGTGTTAGAAGTGCCGGGCTATACGGAAGAAGAAAAGGTGAAGATTGCTCAAAACTATTTGATTCCGAAAAAAGTCAAGGAGCATGGCTTGAAGGAAGAAGAGTTCTGTCTTTCGGAACAGGCAGTTCGGGACTTGATCAACTATTACACCCGAGAATCCGGTGTTCGAAATCTGGAACGGGAAATCGCCAACCTTTGTCGTAAGATTGCCCGTAAAATTGTTACCGAAGGGGAGGCCTGCTATGACATTACCCCGGATAAATTAGAAGCTTACTTAGGAAAGAGAAAGTATCGATACGACATTATTCAGGGAGAAGAAGAAGTAGGCGTGGTTACCGGGTTGGCATGGACTATCGTAGGAGGGGACACTCTCTTTATCGAAACCTCCGCCGTACCGGGAACGGGGAAATTGGAATTGACCGGACAGATGGGAGATGTAATGCAGGAGTCTGCCAAAGCGGGCATCAGTTATATTCGGAATCGCGCAAATGAGATGGGCATTCCGGAAGATTTCTATAAAACATTGGACCTGCATATTCATATTCCGGAAGGTGCGGTGCCTAAGGATGGACCTAGTGCCGGGGTTACCATGTGTACTGCCATGATCTCTACATTGACCGGTGGGGCTGTGAAAAAAGATGTGGCCATGACGGGTGAAATCACACTGAGAGGAAAAGTGCTTCCTGTAGGAGGTATTCGAGAAAAAGTGCTGGCCGCACATCGAGCGGGAATCAAGAAGGTTCTTCTTCCTCGTGAAAACGAGAAGGATTTAGAAGATATTCCGGAAGTGGTTCGCAAAGAAATGGCGTTTGTGTTGATTGAAACAGTAGATGAGGCATTGGAGCATGCCATGGTGAAGAGACCCAAACCAAAGAAAACCACAAAGGCGGCTCAGCCCAAAACAGTGGGAAAGAAAAAAATGTCATGATTATAAAAAACGCAGAATTGGTGGCGGTGGCAGTGAAGCCGGAGCAGTATCCCCCGGACGACCGAGTGGAGATTGCTTTCGCAGGGCGCTCCAACGTGGGAAAGTCATCGCTACTGAACCTGATGACGGGAAGAAAGAGCCTGGCTCGAGTATCCGGGAGCCCGGGAAAAACTCGAACCATTAACTTTTATGAGATCAATGGCGAATTTCGCATCGTTGATCTTCCCGGTTATGGGTATGCCAAGGTGTCGAAGCAAGTGACAGCAGGCTGGGGTGAAATGGTAGAAAAATATCTGGAGAACAGGGACTATCTACGCAAAGTGGTCCAGCTGGTGGATATACGACATCTGCCTACCAACCAGGACATTCAGATGTATGAATATCTTCGGCACTATGGACTGGATGGTTTGGTAGTTGCTACCAAGGCGGATAAAGTGTCGCGGAATGAACTGGCAAAACAAATAGCCCAGATTCGCAAGACATTGAATCTATCCAAGGAAGACAAGGTGATACCGGTGTCTGCATTAAAAAGAACCGGAGTGGATGAATTGATGGAGGAATTGGATGCAATATATCAGCTTTAGGGTCATCATGAAAAGGCTGATTGCCGTCAAGGCCATGATGAAAGACCCCAATGTAAAGAGGCGAAAAAAGCTGCTGGTAATCCTGGGGATATTTTACGTATTTATGCCCTTTGATTTAATTCCAACGGTGATTTTTCCTGTGGGATTTCTGGATGACTTAATTTTGTGGCTGTGGATTCTCTATCATTTGAGAGAAACCCTGGACACTTATTGGTTGGGGGAGAAAACAGTGGACCTGTCAAAGGAGTATCGAGGCAAGACCATAATAGATGATGCAGATTTTGAAGTAAAAGAAGAGTATTCCGAGACCAAGGAAAAGGAGTGACGGATGGACAACCAATACCAAGTGGGCACCACGTTAATTACCCAAGAACAAATCCAGAAGAGAGCAGAGGAAATCGGGAAACAGATTTCGGATGATTTCAGAGGGGAAGAAGTTCTTTTTGTGGGGATTTTGAAAGGTGCCGTTCTCTGGCTTTCCGATGTGATAAAGAATGTAACCATCGATACGAAAATCGATTTTATGGCGGTTTCCAGTTATGGAGCGGAGACGAAGACCAGTGGAGTGGTTCGGATTATCAAGGATTTGGACACCAGCATCGAGGGGAAAAATGTAATCATCGTGGAGGATATTGTAGATTCCGGGATTACCTTGAACTATTTGAAGGGATATTTGTTGGGGAGAAATCCCAAGGCTTTAAAAATTTGCACACTGCTGGATAAACCAGCGGGACGCAGAGCAGAGATTCATGTGGATTATATCGGATTTGAGGTGGAAGATATCTTTATCATTGGGTATGGTTTGGATTATGATCAAAAGTACCGAAACCTTCCCTACATCAGTCATCTAAAGTAATTATTTATATATAAAGGAGAAATGAAGATGGGTTATCAAGTAAAAATTGGGCTTTCCAACAAGCATGTGCACCTTTGCCAAAAGGACATCGATGTTCTTTTTGGATGCACCCATGACCTTTGTCCCACCAAACCATTGGTACAACCGGGACAGTACGCGGCAGAAGAAAAGGTGGATGTGGTTGGCCCCAAGGGCACCCTGAAAGGCGTACGTGTTTTGGGACCCGCCAGACCGGAGACCCAGGTTGAACTGGCCATGACGGATGCCCGTATCATTGGCATCAAGGCACCTGTGAAGGAATCGGGAAAGTTGGAGGGAACTCCAGGATGCACATTAATAGGGCCTTGTGGATCCGTGGAAATTGACCATGGTGTCATAGTGGCTTTGCGCCATGTGCACCTATCTCCCTCGGAAGCTGTAGATGCCGGCGTAAAAGATAAGGACTGGGTTAGCATCCGGGTGGAAGGTGAACGGGGTATTACATTCCACAAAGTACTGGTTCGATCCGGTGAAGGCCATCAGTGCGAATTTCATTTGGATACAGACGAAGGGAATGCAGCTGGACTGGGACCGGACGGCGTAGGAGAGATTGTGACTGCTTAAGTTACAATTCTCATGAGAATAAAAGACCAGATGAGGAAGCACCGGCATTTCTTTCCGAAGAGGCCGGTTTTCCTTGTTCAACCCATTTATCAACTCAATGGGAAGAAGGGAGAAGGAGCATGATAGAAACAGGATTTCAACATTATTTCGATCACACCTTGTTGAAGCCAGAGGCAAAGGAAGAGGATATTATTAAGCTCTGCCAAGAGGCGAGCCAATATGAGTTCTATTCCGTATGTGTCAACTCTCGATTTGTACCCTTAGCGGTTTCTTTGCTAGCGGGCACACCTGTCAAGGTGGCTTGTGTCGTCGGGTTTCCATTGGGAGCCATGTCAACCCAAGCCAAGGCATATGAAACGGACTGGGCTTGTTCCCATGGCGCCTCGGAAATTGATATGGTTTTGCCTATCGGGCCGTTGCTAGATGGCAAGACGGAAGAGGTGGAGCAGGATATTCTGGTGGTTTGCCAGTTTGCCCATGAGCAGAATGCTCTGGTAAAAGTCATCCTGGAAATTGATTTGCTGACAGAGAAGGAAATTGTGTTGGCATGTCAGCTGGCGAAAAAGGCCGGCGCGGATTATGTAAAAACTTCTACTGGGTTTTCAAAGGGAGGCGCTACCGTGGAAGCGGTATCTCTTATGAGAAAAACGGTGGGAATGGACATGGGAGTGAAAGCTTCCGGTGGAATTCGAGATTTGAGCACCGCCAAAAAAATGTTGGAAGCGGGAGCTAGTCGGTTGGGTGCTTCGGCTTCCGTTGCCATTATGGAAGAATTTCTATCAAAGGGAGAGAAGTAATGCTTTTTGAACCCAATCCCATTGCCTTTACACTGTTAGGACTGGAAATAAGATGGTACGGGATTTTGATTGCATTGGGAATGATCCTGGGGGGTCTGGTAATGTACCGGAGGGGCCCCCGATACGGTCTGGACTCGGAACGTCTGCTGGATCTTTTGATTCTTGGCATACCAGTGGGCATTCTCGGGGCAAGATTTTATTATGTGATTTTTAATTGGTCCTGGTACATTACTTCCGAGGGAACCATAGACTGGCTTAAGATCATTAATATACGAACGGGAGGTTTGGCCATTCATGGGGGCTTGATATTTGCCTTCATCGCTGTGGCCATATTATGCCGAAAATACCATTATCATCCGGCGGATGTATTGGATGCTGCGGTGCCGGGCATTGCATTGGCCCAGTCCATTGGCCGGTGGGGCAATTTCTTTAATTCTGAAGCCCATGGTGGACCTACGGATTTGCCGTGGGGCATTCCTGTGGATGGACAGATGGTTCATCCCACATTTTTGTATGAGTCCATATGGTGTTTTTTGCTATTCATATTGTTAATCTACGTGGGGAATCGACGAAAATTCACGGGACAAATCCTATTGTTGTATAGCGGGTTGTATAGTATCGAGAGATTTTTCGTGGAAGGGCTTCGAACCGATAGTTTGATGTTGGGACCTTTCCGGCAAGCGCAGTTGTTGAGCGGGACGGTGATTATACTGTCACTGATTCTCTATGGCATACTGTACCATAGATGGAAGAATAAGGATGTAGAGAAGGAGATAGGGGAATGAAACTGGGCATCGTAGGGTTACCCAATGTGGGGAAAAGCACATTATTCAATGCCATCACCAAGGCGGGAGCGGAAGCCGCAAACTATCCCTTCTGTACCATAGAACCCAATGTGGGAGTGGTTACGGTACCGGATCGTCGGATTGATATTTTACATGAGATGTATCACTCAAAGAAAACAGTATATACGACCATTGAGTTTACGGATATTGCAGGTTTGGTGAAAGGGGCTTCCAAGGGAGAAGGCCTAGGCAATAAGTTCTTGGGCCATATCCGGGAAGTGGCTGCCATCGTCCATGTGGTACGATGTTTCCAGGATGACAATGTGGTTCATGTTTCCGGGAAAACAGATCCTTTAGAGGACATCGAAACCATTCATTTGGAGTTGATTTTCTCCGATCTGGAGATGTTGGAACGGCGCATCCAAAAGATGGAAAAAAACTTAAAAGGGGATCGCTCATTGGCAACGGAATTAGAGTTAATGAAAAAAGTATTTTCTATGTTGGAGAATGGAATATCCCCCAGAACTTTATATCCGCAATGTTCCAAGGAAGAAGAAGAGTGGATTCGTTCCTGGGATCTACTGTCTTCAAAGCCGGTTATCTATGCCGCCAATGTTTCGGAGAAGGAACTGACAGAAAAGGAGAATCCACATGTGGCAGCCGTCCAAGCATGGGCTCAAAATGAAGGGTCGGAAGTTGTGGTGATATGCGCGAAGGTGGAGGCAGAGCTGGCCGAGTTGGAACCAGAGGAAAAAGAACTATTTCTTCAGGAATTGGGAATCCAAGAGTCGGGATTGGATCAACTCATCAAAGCCAGCTATTCCTTGTTGGATTTAATTTCTTTTCTTACGGCCGGAGAGCCGGAGGTTCGGGCATGGACCATTAAACGGGGAACCAAAGCCCCCCAAGCCGCCGGAAAAATTCATACGGATTTCGAAAAAGGGTTTATACGAGCAGAAACCATTTCCTTTGATAATTTAATGGATTCCGGAGGGAACCTGGTACATGCCAAAGAGAAAGGGCTGGTTCGTTCGGAAGGAAAAGAGTATGTGGTAAAGGACGGAGATATCATCCATTTCTTGTTCAATGTGTAGGCAAAAAATGTAGTTGTCGGTACCGTGTACCATGATGATATTGCGTACAAGAAAAAGGAGGGGCTATCATGGCCCCTCCTTTGTGGATGCAAAAACAGAAAAGGATTTCTGGCTATGGGATGCTGAAAAAGTTTAATCCATGAACGGGTGGCCTATATGAATAGGTTTACGTTGGATTCTTCCGCTTCACCCAGATAGGTGGCTACGCCGCCCAATTCCACCCCGTCAATCAACTCCTCCTGGGTAATTCCCATGATATCCATGGACATGGTACAGGCCATGATGTGAACCCCATTTGCCATGGCTTGTTGCATGAGTTCTTCCAGTGATTGTACGTTCTTATCCTTCATTACCATCTTCATCATTTTCGTACCCATACCCCCCATATTCATATTGGATAAAGAAAGTTTGGAAGCACCTCTGGGCATCATGGTACCAAACATTTTGTCCATAAAGGGTTTTTTGATGGCGTTTTTCTCCGATTTTCTCAGTGCATTCAGACCCCAAAATGTAAAGAACATGGTTACCTTACGGCCCATGGCGGCAGCGCCGTTGGCGATAATAAAGGAGGCCAATACCTTGTCCAAATCTCCGCTAAAAACGATGATGGTTTTGTTTTCGGAGGAAGTCTCCGGAATATTATTTTGGTTTGTCTGCACGGCGGGAGTGGACTCCGTTGCCAAGCCTTTTTGAATATATACAATGTTCATTTTATCCTTACGCTCTGATCGAAGGAATGTATTCCCCGTTCTTCGACACCAGCTTTCCACATCCCGTGGAAACCCCATATCGGTGGCAGATACTTGTAAGATTTGGCCATCCTCCAGACTCTTTAAAGATTCGTTGACTTTCATTATGGGTCCCGGACATTGCAGTCCGGCACAGTTTAAAATCATCATTTCATTTTCCTCTCTCGGCAAAACAGATGGTATTTGGTCTGGCATAGTAGTTTTGAGATTGGGTTTCCATTCACGATAATGAAGAGTTTTGTATAGGGAACATCCTCCGGCTAAGGTGGATACCTTTTGGAACCCGTTTCCCTTCAGGATTCGTGCTGCGTTGTAGGAGCGGACGCCGATGGCACAGTACACCACGATGGGTTTATGGGAATCCAGCTCCTGGAATCTGCTTCGTAATTGTCCCAAAGGGATGTGAATGGAGTTGGGGATGGCGTACACCAATCTCTCTTCCGATTCACTGATATCTAAAAGCGTGAAATCCTCTTTTGCTTCTATCATGCGGTCCAATTCCCCGCAATCCACAAACTCAACCAGGCCTTCCAATACATTTTCGGCTACAAATCCCAGCATATTCACCGGGTCCTTTGCAGAACCAAAGGGAGGAGCATATGCCAGCTCCAATTCTTTCAAATCGTAGACGGTGGCGGAAAGACGCATAGCAGAAGCCAAAACATCGATACGCTTGTCAATCCCATCCTGCCCTACTGCTTGTGCTCCTAATATTTTCCCGGTGCCATCAAAGATCATTTTCAGGTTCAGGGGTGTTGCCCCTGGATAATAGCCGGCATGGGACTTTTGATTGATGAGAGCGGTAAAATAATCCTTGCCCTTTTCTTGCCCCAGGCTTTTTAGTTGTTTTTCGTTCATGCCTACTGTGGCGGCGGTCAGATCAAACACTTTCGCGATAGCAGTGCCTTGCGTGCCTCTATATTCTTCGGATTTTCCCAGGATGTTATTGGCGCATATTCGTGCCTGTTTGTTTGCGGGTCCTGCCAGAGGAACCATGCATGGAGTTTTCATGACATGGTTTTCTACCTGAATCACATCGCCTACGGCATAGATGTTGGGGTCACTGGTTCGAAGGGTGGAATCCACTACGATGCCGCCTCTTTCATTCAAATCCAGTCCGGATTCTTTCGCAAGTTGACTATTGGGTTTTACCCCTATGGACAGAATCACCATATCCGTATCGATGGTATTCCCGCTGTTGAGAGTGATGGTGGTCATGGAACCCTTCGAATCAAATCTCGAGACACCATCTCCTAAATGGAGTTTTACTCCATTCATGTCCATGTTCTCATGGAGAATTTCTGCCATTTCAAAATCTAAGGGAGCCATGACTTGGTTCATCATTTCAACCAACTCTACTTCCAAGCCTGCCGCATGGAGATTCTCTGCCATCTCCACCCCAATGAAACCACCGCCGATGACAGCGGCCTTTTTCGGTTGGTGCTGGCGGATGTGGTCTTTAATGGTGTCGGTATCGGGGACTGTCCACAGTGTAAAAATATTGGGGCCATCAATACCGGGAATGGGTGGTTTTAAGGGAGAAGAACCCGTTGCAATCACCAAAATATCGTAATCAACAGAGAGGATATTTCCGGAGGCCAACTGTCGCACTGATAGACGTTTTTCCTCTCGATGGATAGCGGTAACCTCATGGAGAACCTTTACATCTACGTTATAGCGAGCTTTCATTCGTTCCGGAGTCTGTAACAGTAGTTCTTCCCGTTCTTTGATTACATCTCCCACATGATAGGGCAGGCCACAATTCGCATAGGAAATATACTCTCCTCGCTCCAGGACAAGAATTTCCAGTTCCTCGTCCAGTCTTCGGAGTCGGGTAGCAGTGGTAGCACCACCGGCCACCCCCCCAATGATTACAACTTTTTTCTTCATTTCCTTTACCTCACATTAGATTGTTATATTTTACACATACTACCACATTATGAAGGAAAGTACAGAATTTCTCTGTGACTTTATCACCACCCATGGACAGTAAAAGCTTTCGCGAAAAAAGCCCCCTTATCGCTTAGCTGCGGCAAGGGGGAAATGCATTATCATTTTTCGCAAAAGTTTCTATGGAAGGTATTGTTGAAGAACCAACTCCACATAATCGTGCATGACGTAGAAGTAGAACAGTTGATAGTCTTTATAGTCAGAACCCGGGTTGTTGCTTCGATCTTCCTCCAAAGCCGCCATAAAATCCGCAGCGGTCAGATGGAACTCTGCCAACGAAGAGTCTCCTTGTGGGAAGAACACGGCTCTGGAAGATTTGGAGAGTACCAACTGGTATTCTTTGTTTTTGTCTGCGATGTAGAATCCGTTGGGTTGACTACTGTCAACCACGAATTCTTTGCCCGTTATCCCTAACGTGAAGGTGCCGTTTCCGTTGTCTTTGAGAGTGTCAATGGTTCCAAATATCTTTGTGGCTCCGTCTCGGGTGATTTGGTCCGCAAACTCCGTGGTCAAATAATCCACTGTAATCTCCGGTTCCACATACGTGTTTCCGTATCGATCGGATTTGCATCCCGTTATGGGTAGTATGATTAGTCCAACCATGAAAATCAGCAGGGTGGTCTGTAGGAGTTTCTTTTTCATTAAATACCTCCTGGAGCAAGCGTTTCGTCCACTTTAACCCATGTGCTTCTGAAAATTAAATGCACAAGTACATTATAGCACGGTTCACCATATTGTGTTATATCGCAGAGAATTGTAATAAAAGCTTCATATTTTTGTTTTTGAAAAATATTTGCGGCTTTTTCTATTTCTCATAGCTAGGACGGCTGAAAAAGGAAAAAGTTCCCACAAATTGGCGGTTTTGGGACAAGATGTAGGAATTCAAATGTTCACCAGACACTATATATGGTGAAAATTGTCTGAAAATTCCAGCCAGGTGGGAGAAAATTCAAAAATTAGGAGGGAAAATGCTAAGAAATGGAGTAAAATAGTTGAAGAGTGGAGCAAAATGGAGTAAAGTGGTAGTAACTAAAATCCCTTAGTATGGAGAGGTATCCCTATGTTGATGGGCAAGTATCAAAATTCAATGGACGACAAGTCTCGAATGATTATCCCGGCCAAGTTTCGAGATGTCTTAGGGTACAAGTGCGTATTGACCCGGGGGATTGATCGTTGTCTATACATCTATCCCATGAGTGAGTGGGAACAGCTGATGGAAAAACTGTCCGCTTTACCCATGAGTGACCCGGATGCCAGAGCTTTTGTACGTCACTTTTATGCCAATGCAGTAGATACGGATATTGACCGACAAGGGCGATTAACCATATCCCAGGATTTGAGAGAATGGGCAGGGATGACCAAAGAGTTGGTTACCATTGGTTTGTTGAATCGAATTGAAATTTGGAGCAAGGATTGTTGGGAGGATGCCGCTAACCAAACGGAGCTTGAGCACAGCGATTTTGCCAAGAAGATGATTGAATATGGAATTTAAACATCGGCCGGTAATGTACCAGGAAACATTACGCGCATTAATGATCCGGCCCAATGGGATTTATGTGGATGGTACCATGGGAGGCGCCGGCCATGGAGAAGGTATCTGTCAAGGCTTGGATAGCCAGGGATGGTATATCGGAATCGACAGAGATCAGGCGGCGATTCATGCCGGTACCCAACGACTCCAATCTTATCCCTGCAAGAAGTCTTTTATACAGGCGAATTATAATGAGCTTCCCCAAGTCTTGGATCAACTGGGAGTGGGTGACATCCAAGGGGGGCTATTGGATTTGGGTGTATCTTCCTTTCAGCTGGATAATCCCCATAGAGGGTTTTCCTACATGCAAGATGCATCATTGGATATGAGAATGGATGAACGAGATGTTCACACGGCTTATGCCGTTGTCAATGAATATAGCGAAAAGGAACTAAGCCGAATTCTAAAAGAATATGGAGAAGAGAGATGGGCCGCTCGAATCGCAAGTTTTATTATCCGCGAGAGGAAGAAAGCGCCTATTTCCACCACTTTTCAACTAGTGGAAGTAATCAAACAGGCCATTCCTGCGGCAGCTCGGCGAGAAGGGCCCCATCCGGCCAAAAGGAGTTTTCAAGCCATTCGCATCGAAGTCAACCAAGAACTGGCCCTTTTGGAAGGTGCTTTAGATCAGTTTTTAGACCGTTTGTCTCCCGGGGGGAGAATGGCGGTTATTACATTTCACTCCTTAGAAGACCGCATTGTGAAGGAGACCTTTCATCGAAGGATGAATCCCTGCACCTGCCCCAAGGAATTCCCCATTTGTACGTGTGGCAAGGTGGCAGACATTAAGAAAATCACTGGGAAACCGGTGACTCCCAGCCATGAGGAGCTAGAAGAGAATCCTCGTTCGCGGAGTGCAAAACTGAGAGTTGTTGAGAAAACAGGAGAGCAGACATGATTGCAGCAGAACAGTGGTATGAATATCAACAGCAATATCGAAAATTCAGTTTTGATATGAAGCCAAGGGAATCCCCTTGCCAAAAAGAGCAGCGAAAATCCAGAACCAGCCCCAAGGATCGTTTCTTATTGATGGTTCTCACTGTATTGGTGGGCTTGGTTTGTATCGGAATGATTATCTCTTCGGCCTATGCTGCCAGTATTAAGTATGATATCAACACCCTTATCAAAGAGAACAACACGATACAAGGGGAAATCGAAAATCTGGATGTGAAGATTAAGAGTGCGGTTAACATTGGTAACATTGAAGCTCGGGCAATCGAGGAGCTAGGTATGGTTTATCCGGAGGCGACTCAGTTTCGATATTTGGCAAAAGAACCAGAAGAAATACCCAACTTAGCATCCTTAATCAAAGAGCAGGCCTATCACTAAGGAAAGATAAAATTACATAGGATGAAAGAACCAGACAACTTCATGAACTGAAATTAGAGGAGTCTGGTTCTCTTACTATCATAATGTGAAGACAAGGATTTCGCCATGAAGCAACCCACCAACCGGACAAAAAAAAGATTGCTCGTGGTGTTCCTTCTGTTTTCTCTTTTGATTATTGTACTTGCCTTTTGCGTAGGTTGGGTACAAGTGGTCAAAGGAGAGGAGTATGCGGCAATGGCTGCGGGGCAACAAACGAGAGATGTGCCCATCGCCGCGAAAAGGGGCACCATATATGATCGAGAAGGAGAAGAATTGGCCATATCCGCCAAGGCTTTTTCCGTGTGGGTACGTCCGGAACGAATATGGAGAGGCGAAGATGAGGTGGAACAGGAAATTCAAGCCACTCGAACCCTGGAGCAGATCAGCCCCTTGTTGGGAATCCCGGTGGATGAGTTAAAGACCCTGTCTAAACGAGACTCTGTATTGGTGAGAATTGCCAAGTATCAAACCAAGGAAACCGCAGATGCCATTCAAGAACTATCATTATACGGTGTAGAATTGACAGAGGAAGTGAAAAGATATTATCCGCTGGGGGCTTTTGCGGCGCAAACCTTGGGCAGCGTCACCGATGATAATGTGGGACTGGCGGGAATCGAACTGAGGTACGATAGTTTTTTAAGCGGTGTTTCGGGACGATGGATAAAGAGTGCGGATGTAGATGGGAATGGGTTGGCATATGGTGTGGAAAAATATTTTGGCGCTTCTGACGGACTGAATGTGGTATTAACTATCGACTCCGTCATCCAGCATTATGTGGAAAAGTCCATTCAAGAGGTATTGGAACAAACGGAAGCAGATCGTGTCTGGTGCATGATGATGGATCCGAAAACAGGAGATATATTGGCCATGGCCATGTTGCCGGAATTTGACCCAAACAATCCAAGAACGCCATTAGATGCAGAAGAGGCGGCTTATCTGGACGGGTTATCCCCGGAAGAAAAAATGGTTTATTGGAACAAAATGTGGAGAAATTCTTTAATTAGTGACACCTATGAGCCGGGGTCCACATTCAAATTGATTACTACAGCCATTGGACTGGAAGAGCGGGTAACGTCTCTTACTGACACATTCAATTGCACAGGAAGTATTCAGGTATATGATACCGTATTGAGATGCTGGAGGTATTATCAGCCACACGGACATCAAACTCTAGTGGAAGCCGTTGGAAACTCTTGCAATCCTGTATTGGTGCAAATTGCCCAGAGGGTGGGAGAGGAACGGTATTATACCTATTTGGATTTGTTTGGTTTTTCTGAGAAGACCAATATTGACTTTCCGGGTGAAAGCACCTCGATTCTCCAATCAAGAGACTCGAAAAATCCGGTGGGATTGGCCACCATGGCCTATGGCCAGGGAATCGCCGTTACACCCATTCAAATACTATCATCTGTGTGCGTTTTTGGGAATGAGGGGAAGCTGATGCAGCCTCGTTTGGTAAAGGAGTTAACCAATGCCCAAGGAGAAACGGTTGCTACCATTCAACCAAAGGTGGTGCGACAGGTAGTTTCCAAACAAACCTCAGATGAAATGTGTACCATCATGGAATCCGTGGTATCAGAGGGTGGTGGAGGCACAGCCAAGGTGGGCGGTTACCGCGTGGGTGGCAAAACGGGAACGGCACAAAAGGCCAAAGATGGGGGGTATATTGATGAAACCTACTCCTCCTTCATCGGAATGGCGCCCATGGACGATCCCAAGGTGGCCATTTTATTGGTAGTTGATAATCCCAAAGGGGTTAAGTACGGCAGCGTAACCGCAGCCCCCGGTGCGCAGAAAATTCTGGCAGATACTTTGCGGTATCTGAATGTGGAACCGGAATTTTCTTCGGAGGAGCTGGTAGCATTGAAAAAGGATACCGTCATTGTTCCCTCCCTACAGGGACAAAGCTTAGAGAATGCCATGGGTATTTTGGGTGGACTTGGACTAACCGGCATTCTTTCCCCAGAAGTGGGGTATACCGCTGAGACCATGGTGGGAGACCAATACCCCAAGGCTGGCGAGAGTATAAAAAGAGGCAATAGCGTGTATTTGTATTGGGATTGATGGAAGGAGAAGACCCGTTGAAACCACTTTGTTTAAAAGAAATTGAAGAAGCAACCGGAGGGATACTCATCCATGGGGACCCGAAATCCTGTGTGGATTCTGTAGAAATCGATTCCAGAAGATTGGTGCCGGGTAGTCTTTTTGTTGCCATAAAAGGAGAACGGCAGGATGGGCATCAATATGTCAGAGAGGCGGCTGAAAAGGGAAGTGTAGCGGCGCTGGTCCAGAACCATTGCCAGGAGTGGCCCATCGGCGGAGCTATCAGAGTGGAGGATACGGTGGATGCTTTGCAAAGGCTGGCTGTGTATTATTTGAATCAATTTCCCATGAAAAAAGTCGGCATCACGGGAAGCACAGGCAAAACCACCACAAAGGATATGGTAGATGCCGTTTGTGCCACAAAATATAGGACGGCGAAGACGCCGGGAAATTTCAACAACCATATTGGGCTTCCATTGAGTATTTTAGGGATGAAAGAAGAAACCCAACTGGGGATATTTGAAATGGGAATGGATCATCCGGGGGAAATTGCGTTCTTGTCTAATATGGTAAAACCTGATGTAGGAATCATTACCAATGTGGGATATTCTCATATGGAAAAGTTGGGAAGCCAGGAGAATATTTTACGGGCAAAGCTGGAAATTGTGGAAGGAATTGGCCCGAATGGAGTTTTGATTATAAATGAAGATAGTGACCTGTTGGCAAGGGACAATGCTTCCGGGGATTACCGTCTGGTTACTGTGGGTACCAAAGGGATGAAGGAATATCTCATTCATAATATTTCGGATTATGACGAAGAAGGACTTCGGTTTGATGTGGAAAGAGGGGGAGAAACAGTGGCTGTCCAGCTACCCGTCCCGGGAAGGCACAATGCGCTGAACGCCACCTTGGCATTGGCTTGTGGTGTGGAGCTGGGTATTCCTATGGCACAGGGTGTTATGGGACTACGGAGGCTGGAGTTAACGGAAAAAAGACTGAAGCTATCATTTCACAAGGGAATGAAAATCATAGATGATACATACAATGCCAGCCCGGATTCGGTGAGAGGGGCCTTAGATGTGCTGATATCCCGGAAAGGTCTTCGAAAGATAGCGGTGTTAGGGGACATGTATGAGTTGGGAGAAGATAGCATCCAACATCATTTGGAATTGGGCCGTTATGCCGGGAGTATCGGGGTAGACATGGTTGTCACTGTTGGGGAATTAGCATATAATATTAATTTAGGAGCCAAAGATTATTTGAAGCCAGAGAACAACCTTCATTTTTCTCGAAAGGAAGAGTTGATTTCGCAAACATCCCATCTGTTTTTACCGGGAGATGTGATACTTTTGAAAGGTTCTCGAGGAACGAAGATGGAAGAAATCTTACAGCATATGATGAAAGATTAGGTGCATATATGGAAATCCTGCAATTACTATTATTGCTAGCAATGGCCTTCATGATCACTACAGTAGCTACCTCCTTGGCCATTCCCATCCTCAAGAGGAAGCATGCCGGGCAAAATATACGAGAAGAGGGTCCACAGTCTCACTTGAAGAAGTCCGGGACTCCCAGTATGGGAGGGATTGCCATTCTCATGGGTATTGCCATCACTGCCATAGCTACCAAACAGTTTGAGTGGGACGTTTTGATGGTGATGGGCGCATTGTTGGCCTTTGGTGCCATTGGGTTTGTGGATGACTATACTAAAATTCAAAAGAAGCATAACCTAGGTCTGAGAGCATGGCAGAAAATCCTAATGCAATTGGTGGTTTCCGGAATTCTTGCCTGGGTGATTGCATACGGACCGGGAGGGAACACATTGGTTCGCATGCCTATCTCCAGCCAACTCATAGATTTTGGAGTTTGGTATATTCCATTTGGAATCTTTGTCCTGTTAGCCATGGTAAATAGTGTGAACCTGACGGATGGACTAGATGGGCTGGCCACGGGAGTTACTGCCATATCACTGGTTTTCTTTTCCTTGGCAGCTGTGACCTATCACCATATGACATCGGCGCCCCTTGCCATAACCATGGCAGGTGCTTGCTTGGGGTTCCTGATATTTAATCGACATCCCGCTAAGATTTTTATGGGGGATACAGGATCTTTGGCACTGGGAGGCGGATTGGCTACCCTGGCTATGATGATGGATTTGGAATTATTTCTTCCCATAGTGGGATTTGTATATGTAGCGGAAGCTCTGTCAGTGATTATGCAAGTGGTTAGTTTTAAAACCACAGGAAAACGGATTTTTCGAATGGCGCCGTTGCACCACCATTTCGAAATTTCCGGGTTGAAAGAAACTCAGGTAGTGGCATTGTTCTGGTTTGTCACATTGCTGTTTTCCGTGGTTGGGATAGGAGTGCTATAAATGGAAGGACAATTGAAGGGGAAAAGAGTGTTGATGGTGGGCATGGGAAAGTCGGGAATTGCGGCCACCCAGGCTTTGCTGAAGCTGGGAGCCCTTGTCACCGTCCAAGACATCAAGAAGAAGGAAGAGGTGGAGCCCAATCTGATTCAGTTCTTAGAGGGAGTAGGTGTAAAATGCTATTTCGGAAGGAAGCCAGATCCTGCAGACGTTTACGACATGGTGGTTCTTTCTCCCGGAGTTCCCCTCTACTTGGATTTTATTGAAGAAGCGAAAAACAAGGGCGCAGAAATTGTAGGGGAGTTGGAAATTGCTTTTCGGGTAGGCTCCGGCACCTATGTGGCCATTACTGGCACCAATGGTAAAACCACCACCACCACTTTGGTAGGTGAAATCTTTAAGCGGGCTCACCGAAAAACATATGTGGTAGGGAATATTGGGGTGGCAGTAATTAGTCGGGCATTGATAGCCACCAAGGAGTCTTGGCTGGTTACCGAGGTTTCCAGTTTTCAGTTGGAAACCACCAAGAGTTTTCATCCCTTTGTGTCTGCCATTTTAAACATTACGGAAGACCATATGGACAGACACATTAGCATGGAGAACTACATTTCTGCCAAAGCAGAGATCTTTAAGAATCAAGACGAAAGGGATTACACCATATTAAACTACGACGATATGCATTGCCGTGAGTTGGGACAGAAGGCTGGTTGCAATGTGGTTTATTTTAGTCGCAAGGAAGAGCTGCCTGTAGGTTGTTTTCTCCGAGAAGGCACTATAGTAGTGAAGGCTCCGTCGCAAAAGGAAATCCCCATCCTTCCCGCGTCAGAACTTCTCATTCCGGGAGATCATAATATTGAAAATGCCCTGGCTGCCACAGCCATCGCATTTTTCTCCGGAATTCATCCCGATGTGATACGAGAAACACTGAAACAATTTGCCGGGGTGGAGCATCGACTGGAGTTTGTGGAAGAGATTGATGGCATTCGTTTTGTGAACGATTCCAAAGGGACGAATCCCGACTCCTCTATTAAGGCAGTGGAGGCCATGCCACCAGGCATTGTGCTGATTGCAGGGGGATACGATAAAGGTGGAGATTTTGAAGGGCTGATTGATTCCTTCGCCGGGAAAGTAAAAGGGCTGGTGTTGTTGGGAAAGACGGCGGAAAAAATCAAAGATACGGCAGAGAACAAGGGATTTGGCAACATAAAAATGGTCAAAGATATGGATGAAGGTGTCCGTGTGGCATACGAAATGGCTTCGCGAGGAGACACCGTGCTGTTATCTCCCGCTTGTGCCAGCTGGGATATGTACAGTAATTTTGAACAACGAGGAGAACATTTCAAGACGCTGGTCCATAAATTGGCAAATTGATAGGAACAAGACGAGGTATAAAAAATGGGGCCTAAGTCCAAACAAATGAAATCTGGGGATTTTTTAATCGTCATCATCACCATGGCATTGGTGATTTTCGGAATCATCATGGTGTTCAGTGCCAGCTATTACACGGCTTTGAGTGACTACAATGATCCCTATTTTTTTTTAAAACGAGAAATTGTGTTTGCGGGAATTGGCACATTACTTATGCTGGTGGTTGCTTCCATTGACTATCATTTTTATCAAAAATTTTCATGGGGCATAATCGGGTTATCCGTTATTTTATTAATGATGGTATTCACTCCGCTGGGTGTTACAAGAAACAATGCCACTCGTTGGATTGGTATTGGTGATTTGACGTTGATGCCGGGAGAGATTGCCAAATTGGCAGTCATCGTATTTGTGGCATGGTACCTGAGTAGCGATAGTACAAGACCCCGCTCTTTTAAGACCGGCATTCTTCCCATGGTTGGCTTGGGCGGAGTATGCTTCGGATTGATTTATTTGCAACCAAACCTATCCACTGCTATCACCATATTCATGATTATTGTTGGGATGTTATTCGTGGCGGGAGCCAAGATATGGCACCTTGTCCTTGTGGGTCTTATGGGAATTTCGGCTGCTGCATTTGCAGTTTTTCTTGACCCGGACGGCGGATATCGGTTGAGTCGTATTACTAGTTTTCTAGATCCTTTCGCAGACCCGTTGGGCAGCGGTTATCAAGTGGTACAATCTCTGTATGCGCTGGGTTCGGGGGGATTGTTTGGTGTAGGTCTGGGGAAAAGCATCCAGAAGAATCTCTATTTGCCGGAAGCCCATAATGATTTCATTCTATCTATTATCGGAGAAGAACTGGGATTTGTGGGGATTCTCGTCTTGTTCCTTTGCTATTTGTTGTTGTTATGGAGAGGAATTCATATTGCCATCAATGCCAAGGACATGTATGGGACTTTGATGGCCTCCGGTGTAACGATGATGATGGGAATTCAGTTGGTTCTTAATGTGGCGACTGTGACTTCCGTCATGCCGCCTACGGGAATTACTTTGCCCTTCATTAGTTATGGTGGGAATGCCATTTGGATGTTTATGATTGCCATGGGACTCTTGATTAATATATCCAGATATAAACCACCGAAGTTGTAGCGAGGAGAATGAAATGAATATCATCATGACTTGTGGAGGGACGGGGGGACATATTTACCCTGCCATTGCCATTGCAGATACGATAAAAAGACATCATCCGGATGCCAATATTGTTTTTCTCGGTACGGGCAGACCTTTAGAACAACGAGCCATTGGAATTGCCGGGTATGAAATATTAACCATTCCAGCCAGTGGGATTCATCGAAGACAGCTTCACAAAAATCTGGGAACTCTTCGAAACGTGATACGAGGGAGCCGAATGGCTGGTGATATCATGGATAAGGTGAAACCGGTAGTGGTTATCGGAACAGGGGGGTATGTTTGTGTACCCGTGATAATGGCTGCTAGCCGAAAGAAGATTCCGGCATATATTCATGAACAAAATGCAGTTCCCGGATTGGCCAACCGATGGTTGGAGGGGCGTTGCGAAAAGGTTTTTTTAGGATTTCATGAGGCCACGGAGCATCTTCGCCATCCAGAAAAGTGGGTAGTGACGGGAAACCCGGTAAGACAACGGATGGGGAATATAACCCGGGAAGATGCCAGAGAACAGCTAGGTATTGGAAATCAAGAGTTTTTCCTTGTGGCCTTTGGAGGGAGCCAGGGTGCCGGAGTACTGAATCAGCGGTTGGTGGAGGTCTTATCTCGGTTTCTATCAGAATCGGACCATCGAATTTCTTTTATTACGGGAAGTGCTTATTTTTCAAAGGTAGAAAACCAGTTATCGGAGCTGGGTCTGAGAAACCACAAGGGTTTGGATTTGTTGGAGTACACAGAGCATATGGCGGTGTTGTTAAGTGCTGCAGATTTGGTGTTGTCTAGATCCGGTGCCCTTACAGTGGCGGAAGAAATGGCTTGTGGTGTACCCGCCATCTTGGTTCCTTCCCCCAATGTTACAGGCAATCATCAATATTACAATGGAAAAGCAGTGGCAGATGGAGGCGGCGCCGTTCTTCTGGAGGAGAAACACTTGACGGCGGACAAAATGATGGAAGAGATTCTTGGATTGAAATCCAATGTAGAAAGAAGAAAGAGCATGGCCACTGCCATGAAAAGCATGGCTCGTCCCCAAGCGGCGGAAGAACTGTATCACCAACTGAAATTAGACGGGGTTTCGTCATGACAAATGGGAAAGAAGAGAAAAAGAAGCGACGGAAAAAGAAAAATTACTGGCTGCGGTTGGTCCTGGTTCTTTTTCTCGCAGGAGGACTTTATGGAGTGTCACAAACCTCATATTTCAATGTTGCCGATATTCGGGTAGAAGGAAATCAATATTACGAAAAAGACCATGTGGTGGCATTGTCGAAGTTGAAAACAGGAACCAACTTGTTCCAACTGGATAAAGAACAGCGAATTGCTGAAATGAAGCAAGACCCTTATATTCGCTCGGCGAATATGAAAAGAGAGTTGCCAGACACGGTAATCATCCAGATAGAAGAGAGAACAGAGGATGCAGCCGTGGTTTATGGAGAATCCTATGTCTTGATAAATTTAGATGGCATGGTGTTAAGGCGGGTGGATCAACCACCTCAGGTGCCCTTGCTAGTGGGGATGACCTTACTGGAAATACAACCTGGTGCTGAGCTGGAGGTGGAGGAAGTCACGGTATTGAAAAACACCCTCATTATGTTGTCTGCCATGGAAGAGAATGATTTATTTTTTAAAAAAATTGATATATCCAACGTGATTGTAAAAGCATATATTTATGACCGATTGATTTGTGAAGGAAAGCCGGAAAATATTTTGGAAGCCATGGAAAACGGAAATTTGCAGGCGGTATTAGTGGACCTGATATCGGAAGGAATTCAATACGGCACCATTTATTTAGGAGGAGAGGGATATTGTTCTTTCAGCCCGGTGGTACAGTAAAAAGGAGGATGGGGAGAGAAAAAAGCCCCGGAATCCGGGAGAAATGATATGTATTTTGGGGATGCCTTATGATATAATACAACATATACATATGTAAGGCGATTTAGAGATTCGTAGGAGGGTCTTTTTGATGTTACAGTTTGAGGTGAATGAACAGAACAGCGCAAGACTAATGGTGATCGGAATCGGTGGCGGCGGTTGTAACGCAGTCAATCGAATGATCGAGACGGGAATGAGAGGAGTTCAGTTGGTTGCCGTCAATACGGACCGACAAGCTTTGAACGGATCAAAAGCAGAGGTGAAGATACAGATTGGGGAAAAGCTGACCCGAGGTTTGGGAGCCGGTGCCAATCCGGAAATCGGCCAAAAGGCGGCGGAGGAAAGTATCGAAGACCTGAAGAAAATTATGGAAAACTCCGACATGGTGTTTATTACCGCAGGTATGGGGGGCGGCACCGGAACCGGTGCAGCACCTATTATTGCCAAAGCGGCAAAGGACATGGGGATTCTCACCGTGGGAGTAGTGACTAAGCCCTTTACTTTTGAAGGAAAGAAAAGGATGGGCCATGCAGAATTGGGGATTAAGTTTTTGAAGAAATACGTGGACTCGCTGGTGATTGTGCCCAATGATAAGTTGCTGCAAGTTGCAGAAAAGAACACCACCATGTTAGAGGCATTTAATATGGCGGATGACGTATTGAAACAAGGGGTTCGTGGAATCTCCGACATCATTGCAGAGGCTGGAATTATCAACCAGGATTTTGCCGATGTAGATACCGTTATGAGAGACCGGGGAGTGGCACACATGGGTGTAGGCCATGGCCACGGAGAAGGCCGCGTGGAACAAGCCGTCCGGGAAGCCATCGAAAGTCCCATGTTGGAAACCACCATCACGGGTGCCAAAGCAATTTTACTCAACGTATTGGGAGGGTATGACTTGGGCATGGTAGAGGTGAATGAAATTGCGGATCAGGTGCAGAGAGCTGCGGACGATGATGCCATCGTTATTTTCGGAGCTTCTGTGCGAGAGGAATTGCACGAAGAAATTGTGGTGACGGTCATCGCTACCGGTTTCGATAATCGTCCTTCCGATGCCCTGAACCGATTAATTTCGGAGGAGGACGAGATGGAGGTCAAAGAAACGGAAGGTACGTCCAAAATTCCGGGACAAATCGACAATCCCTACGATACCATGGGATCTCTATCAACGGCAAAAGCCATTTTCGACATACCGGGTTTTCTCAAAGGAGGAAAAGACGGTCAAGAACGTTAACAGGGGTTCGCATCAACCAGCCGGTGGAAACCGGCTTTTTATCATATTGGGGGAGAAGGGGAAAAAATACGGTTGAAAAGCATTACATCGAAGGACAACATCATATACAAGGAAACACGGAAGCTTTCTACGAAAAAGGGACGAGACGAAAGCGGACTTTATTTGGTAGAAGGGGAGAACATGATTCAGGAAGCTCTTGAACATGAGATTCCGCTTCGACATATTCTGGTGCGAGATAAAGGTGGAGGAGTACCTCACTTCGTCTTTACCAAGCCCGGTAAGGCGCCGGGCTTACCTATATTTTTATTAGACCAAAAGCTGTTTGACCAACTGGCGCAGACAGAAACCAGCCAAGGGGTCTTGGGAGTGGCGGAAAAGCCTATGAATCAAAAAGCTCTCCCGAAGGAAGGAAATGTTCTGGTTCTGGATCGATTGCAGGATCCGGGAAATATCGGAACATTGATACGCACGGCGGAAGCAGCAGGCTATCAGGGTGTGGTTATTCTCAAGGGAACCGTTGATGTTTTTTCTCCAAAGGTGGTGCGAGCCACTGCCGGCTCCCTGTTTCGAATCCCTCTCTTTCATTATGCCAGCAAAGAAGAATTAGTGGAGGCATTAAGAAAAACCGGGAAAAGAATTGTCACTACCGATTTGACCGCCAAAACCATGTATTACCAAGAAAGATTGCAAAAGAACATCGCCCTGGTTATCGGAAATGAGGGAAATGGTGTAGACCCCTATTTCCGGGAACATGGAGATGTTTGTATAAAAATACCAATGAAAGGTAAAGTGGATTCACTCAATGCAGCAGTGGCTGCCAGTATTCTTATGTATGAATCCATGAGGAAATAGAGAATGAAAGAGATGTTGCAAAAAATCCTTGCAGAAGCCAAAGCTCAAATTCAGAAAGCGGATTCTCTGACACAAATGGAAGAGATTCGTGTGAAAATGTTGGGAAAGAAAAGTCCTTTAACGGAAATCCTACGGTCTATGGGAAAACTTTCTCCTGAGGAGAGAAAGGAATTGGGACAGGACGCTAATCAAGTCCGAGAACAAATTGAGTCCGCATTGGAGCGGAAGTTGACGGAAGTAAAAGCCAAAGCGCAAGAAGAGAAATTCAGACAAGAAAAAATCGATGTGACTGAGCCTGGGAAAGCGGAAGAGTTGGGGGCCAAGCATCTGATTACCATTACCATCGATGAAATTTCCAGAATTTTCATGTCCATGGGTTTTTCTGTGTCGGAAGGCCCCGAGGTTGATACCGTATTCAATAACTTTGACGCATTGAATGCGCCGAAAAATCATCCGTCCAGAGACCTGACCGATACCTTCTACATTACGGAAAACACATTGCTTCGAACCCAAACCTCGCCGGTACAAGTTCGAACCATACAAAGTCAAAAACCACCCATCAAGGTGATTTCTCCGGGAAGGTGCTTCCGATGCGATACACCGGATGCCACCCATTCTCCCATGTTCCACCAGATAGAAGGACTTCTGGTGGATGAGGGAATCTCTATGACGGACCTGAAGGGTTGCTTGGATGTAATGGCGAAACAGTTATTTGGATCCCAAACGAAAACCAAATTTCGACCTCACTATTTTCCTTTTACCGAGCCCTCCGCAGAGATGGATGTGAGCTGTTTCAAATGCAATGGCAAAGGCTGTAGCATGTGCAAGGGCACCGGATGGATTGAGATTCTTGGATGTGGTATGGTGCACCCCAATGTTTTAGAAGTGGGGGGCATTGATACCGAAAGATACACTGGGTTTGCTTTTGGAATGGGGGTAGAGAGAATCGCCATTCTTCGGTATGGTGTGGATGATATTCGGCTGTTTTACGAAAACGATTTGCGTTTCATCAATCAATTCAAATAGGAGGATAATCGGATGTTAGTACCCATTACATGGTTGCAAGAATATACGGATGTGCCGGATTCAATCGATGAATACTGTGAGCGAATGATTATGTCCGGCTCTAATTTAGAAGGAATTCAATCTTATGGTCAAGGTATCGAAAATGTAGTTGTGGGAAGAATTACCGCCATTGAAGCACATCCTGATGCAGACAAATTGGTGATTTGTTCCGTTGATATTGGAGAAAAAGAAGATGTACATATCGTAACGGGGGCTCCCAACGTTTTTGTAGGGGCGTTGGTTCCTGTGGCTCCTCATGGCGCTCGAATACCCGGGCCTCTTCACGGCCAACCCAAAAAAGAGGGGGGTGAAGTGATCCAAAGAGGTTCCCTTCGCGGGGTGATGTCCGACGGAATGCTTTGCTCTGCCGAAGAATTGGGTTTTGAAGATAAGGTGATCCCAGTGGCTCATCGAGATGGGATTTGGATTTTAAACGGAACCATAGGGGAGTTAAAGCCGGGTTCTGATTTTGTGGAAGGAATGGGCTTACTGAATCAAGTGGTGGACTTCGAAATCACGCCCAATCGACCGGATTGTCTTTCTTTGCTGGGAATGGCCAGAGAAACCGCGGCCACTTTTCAGTGCCATCTCAGATACCCCGATGCCAACCTAAAGTCCACGGAAGGGGATAGCGGGGATTCCATTCAGGTGGATATTAAAAAACCAGAGCTTTGCCGAAGGTACGTGGCACGTGTGGTGAAAGACGTTGAAGTGAAACCTTCTCCTTGGTGGATGCAGAAGAGATTGATGTTGGCAGGCATGCGGCCCATTAACAATATTGTGGATATTACCAACTATGTCATGCTGGAATATGGGGAACCCATTCACGCCTTTGATATCCGTCAGATAGAAGGTGGGAAAATTGTGGTGGACACCGCTGCTCCAGAGGAACGGTTTATCACATTGGATGGTACCGAACGAAAAATGCCGGAAGGCACTTTGATGATAAAGGATGGGAGCCGATCCATCGGTATCGCTGGAATTATGGGGGGTCTGAATTCGGAAATCGTAGAAGATACCAATACCATTGTGATTGAAGCCGCAAATTTCAATGGGGATGTTATTCGAAGCAGTTCGAAAAAGTTGGGTTTTCGAACAGAAGCCAGCGCCCGCTTTGAAAAAGGAATTGATCCAAATCTATGTGGTGTAGCAGCGGCTCGTGTCGTTCAGCTCATTGAAGCACTAAAAGCCGGAAAGCCCATGGCAAAGCCGGTGGATGTATATCCCAATCCCATGTTGGCGACACCTTGTTTGGTAAGATTGGAAAGAGTACAGAAAATTATGGGTGTAAACATTTCACGGGAAACCGTAGTGGATGCGTTAGAAAGACTGGAAATGGTAGTGGAACAACGGGAGGAAGGGCTTCTCGTCACCCCGCCTACGGTGAGACAGGATTTGATCAAAGAAATTGACTATGTGGAAGAAGTGGCCCGCATTTATGGATTTGATCGATTGCCGGTGACGGTGCCCAAAGGCAATTCTGCGGCTTTCAAAACCAGAGAGCGACGACTTCAGGATTTGGCCAAGGAAACCCTGTGTGCATTGGGCGGATATGAAGCGCAGACATACAGCTTTGTCAGTCCCAAGACGGCGGATTTTCTCCGAATCCCACCCGGAGGGGAAGAGCGGGATTTCGTTAGGCTCATCAACCCGTTGGGAGAAGAGAATTCTGTCATGAGAACCATGCTTCTTCCGAATATAATGGAGGTATTGGGGAGAAACTATAATCGAAATCGAGAAAAGGCCTTTGTTTTTGAACTGGGGAACATTTTTCGAAACACGGGAGGTACGGAAGAGGGTCTTCCTTTAGAGAAAGTTTCTTTGGCCGTAGGCATGTATGGGAAAGAGGAAAGTTTCTACACGCTGAAGGGGGTTTTATTGCGACTTTTCGAAAAGTTGGGGATAACAGAAATTGAATTTCAAGCCAACGAAGAGCTGCTTCGATACCATCCCGGCCGTTGTGGAGAAATATTGTTAGGGGGAAATAAAATCGGTGCTTTGGGTGAAATTCATCCGGAGGTGACGGCCTCTTATGAAATTGATATGCGTGTTTATGGACTAGAAGTGGATTTTGAGAAAGTGATGGAAGCCGCGGAGACCATGCGGTATTTCTCTCCACTGGCAAAGTATCCCGCGGTGTCCAGAGATATCGCCCTGCTAGTGGATGAAGAAGTGACGGTGGGACGGATGCAGCAAGTCATACAAGAAGCGGGTACGGATTTATTAGAACGGGTGGAATTGTTTGACGTGTACCGGGGAAACCAAGTAGAACCCGGGAAAAAATCATGCGCCTTTAATTTGGTGTATCGTGGGAAGGATCGAACCCTAAAGGAAGAAGAGGTAAGCTTAGTTCATCATGAAGTCTTGCAAGCATTGCGAGAAAAAGCAGGTGCCGTATTGCGGGAAATCTAAGAAAGGAAAAGGATATGGACGGGAATAAGGTCAGTGTTAAAATTTATGGCCAAGACTATGTAGTAGCAGGTGACAAACCGCGGGAGCATATGATGAAAGTGTCAGATTATGTCAATACAAAGATGTATGACATTGCCGCTGTTTCCAAAGGTACGTCCTTATCTGATCTTGGGGTATTGGTAGCAATTAATGTGGCCGATGACTATTTTGACGCTTTGGAAGAAGCCAATCGGTTGAAGGGGCAGAGTGTTCAATTGGAAAAGGATATGGAACACTACGTTCAGCTTTGGGAAGAAGCCAAGAAAACCATTATCGGATACAAAGAGGATTCGCAAACCATCATTGCGCAAAAAAAAGAATTGCTAAAAACCATCGAAGAAAAAGATGGGGAAATTCGGAAACTGGAGGATGCCAGTTTGGATGTGGAAGCTAAGGCGGCTATGGCATCTCAAAATATCGTGAATGAACTGGAAAACAAATGCAGAGAATTAGAAAACAATTTCTTTGATGTGCAAATGGAAAATATTCAGCTGAAGAGTGAAGTGGAGAGGTTGCGAAGGGGCGAATAAAGTATGGATCAAAAGGCCATAACGGTTTTAGAATTTCATAAAATGATACAGCGACTGAGTGAATTGGCCGGATCCCAATTGGCCAGGGAGCAAATCTTAAACCTGGAACCTATTCATGACTCCTATCTGATCAAAGACCAATTGGCGGAAACCACAGAGGCTCTGTCCGTTATTGTGAAGAAGGGGCCGTTACCTCTAGGGAACTTCTACCATATTCAACCGTATCTGGAGTTGTGCCGCAAAGGTGGAACCTTAACTATGCGCCAACTCTTGCAGATATTATACAATGTGAACATTGCGGCGAGGGTGATCTCTTTCATGAAAGGGGAATTGCCGGATGTCCCTACCATAAGAGGCATGACGGAATTGCTGGAAGCTCCCAAACAGCTAAGAGATGAAATTGACCGATGTATTTTAAGCGAGGATGAGATGGCAGATGATGCGTCTCCTCAGCTAAAAAATCTGAGACGAAGCATCGAAAGACAAAATGAAGCCGTTCGAAACCGAATCAACCAGATTTTGAACAAATCAGATAATCGAACGTATTTGCAGGATGCCATCGTGACCTTGCGACAAGGACGATATGTCATTCCCGTAAAGCAAGAGCATCGGGCAAGATTCCCGGGTATTGTGCATGACCAATCTTCCAGTGGGGCCACGTTGTTTGTGGAGCCTCAGGTTATAGTAGACCTGAACAATCAACTCCGGGAACTAGAACTTGCGGAGCAAGCTGAAGTACAGCGAATATTGCTAGAGCTTTCCGGCATGGTATCTCAATGGTTCCATGCCCTGTCAAATAACCAACAACTATTGGTTCAACTGGATGTAATTTTTGCCAAAGGCCGGCTTTCTTATGAGATGGATGGCACAGAACCGAAAATCATTTCGGGAGAATCTTTGTGCCTAGTTTCTGCAAGGCATCCTTTGATTGATGCCAAGCGGGTGGTGCCGGTGACTATCACATTGGAAGAAGGAACCCATTCCTTAATCATCACAGGGCCTAATACCGGAGGAAAAACAGTGACGTTGAAGACCACCGGTCTTTTGGTGATGATGGCGCAAGCCGGACTTCATGTTCCGGCAAGGGAAGGCACGAAAATCCCTGTTTTTAAAAAAATATATGCGGATATCGGGGATGAGCAGAGTATTGAGCAGAGTTTAAGCACCTTCTCCTCTCATATGAACAATATTGTTCATATCGTTCGAAATTGTGATGAACACACCCTGGTGCTCCTAGATGAACTAGGAGCGGGAACGGATCCCACCGAAGGAGCGGCATTAGCCATCGCCATTCTCAAAAATTTAGGCCAAAAAGGAGCTTCCGTTTTGGCCACCACCCACTATACGGAACTAAAAAAGTATGCACTTTCGACCCCGGGGGTGGAGAATGCATCCATGGAGTTTGATGTAGAAACCTTGAGTCCCACCTATCATATGACCATGGGAATTCCGGGACGGTCCAATGCCTTTGAGATTGCGGAGAAGTTGGGGCTTCCGGGGGACCTGATTGCAGAGGCACGGAGCCTTCTGGATGAGAACGCCTTGGCTTTCGAAGAGGTTATAACGGAACTCAACCAAGAAAAAAAGGCAATTTCAGAGATGAAGGAAGAAGCTTTACATCTGAACCTCTCCATGAAGAAACAACAACAAGAGTTGGACAGTATGGAAAAAAAGCTGGTCCAACAAAGAGAAAGAATACTGGAAGAGGCCCGGGCAGAGGCCAAAACCATGGTAGAAGAAACCAGAGAAGAGTTATCCAGAATTTCTCGAGAGGCACAGGCCCAAGTGGAACGGGAAGGGTTGGCGCAGAACACACAGCAATTCCAACCATTGAAGAGTCAGTTAAAAACCATGGAAAGTCGATTTCGTGAGAGAAAAAAGAATCCAGAGCCCCCGATTTCAACGGACCCTGCTACCATACAATCAGGGCAGAGGGTGAGAATTGTCACTTTAGACCAAATTGGCGAAGTGCTTTCTCTACCGGACGATAAAGGGGAATTGATGGTGCAGGTAGGAAGACTAAAGGTGACAGTGAAGGCGGAAAATGTGGTTCCCATCACAGAGAATAGAGCGCCCAAAGCCAAAACCACGCAGAGGAGCGGGGACACCCGTCTATATAGAGCGAGAAGTTGTCCCATCAGTGTAAATGTGCAGGGTGAAAATTTGGACACGGCGGTTATGGTGGTGGATAAGTATTTAGATGATGCATATATGGCCGGACTGAAAACGGTGACGGTAATTCACGGCCGGGGAGAAGGGGTTCTACGCAAAGGAATTCATGAAATGCTGCGGCATCACAAACATGTAACCTCCTTTCAAAAGGGGAGCTATAATGAGGGGGGCGACGGGGTCACCGTCGTCACACTACGAGAAAAATAATTCGGAGGAGAAGAGAAAACAATGGTGGATTACAAAGAAAAAATAGGGGAATTGCTGGCGTCCTTTATGGAAATACCTCGGCAGGAATTGAGCGGGATGATTGAAGTCCCTGTGGAGGAAAAAATGGGAGACTATGCTTTACCGTGTTTTCGGTTGGCCAAAGCGATGAAAAAAGCGCCTCCCGTTATTGCTTCTGAAATGGCGGAGAGATTGCAGGATAATCCGGCCTTCGAGAAGGTAGAAGCAGTGGGTGCTTATTTGAACCTTTTTATGAAAAAGGACTTATACAGCAGGGAAGTCATACAGACAATTTTGGACGAGAAAGAGAAGTACGGAAGATCGGGGCAGGGAAAAGGAAAGAAAGTGGTGGTGGAGTTTTCTTCTCCCAATATCGCCAAGCCATTTCATATTGGCCATATCCGGAGCACCGTGATTGGGAACTCCATATATAAAATATATGACTATTTGGGGTATGAAACCATTCGAATCAACCATTTGGGAGATTATGGAACCCAGTTTGGGAAAATGATAGTAGCATACCGGCATTGGGGGAAAAGAGAAGATGTGGTGAAAGCGCCCATCGATACATTGCTTTCCTATTACGTGAAATTTCACGAGGAGGCCGAGAGTCACCCGGAATTGGAGGAAGAGGCGAGAAAGGCTTTTTTCAATCTTGAAAAAGGGAATCCGGAGGAACAGGAACTATGGCAATGGTTCCGTGATGAAAGTCTCAAAGAGTTTAACCGGGTATATACCATGCTGGGTATCGAATTTGATTCTTTGGCAGGGGAAAGCTTCTATTCCGACAAAATGGATCGGGTGGTAAAGGAACTGGACGAAAAAGGGTTGTTACTGCCCTCGGAAGGGGCCAAGATTGTAGATCTCGAGGAGTATAAGTTGCCCCCGGCATTGATTACCAAGAGAGATGGCTCTACCTTATACATTACCCGGGATATTGCGGCGGCCATTTATCGAAAAGAGACCTACGATTTCTATAAAAACCTATATATTGTAGGGAATCAACAGATACTTCATTTTCAACAATGGATGAAGATTGTGGAGTTGATGGGTTATTCCTGGGCCAATGACTGTGTGCATATTCCTTTTGGGCTGGTAAGTTTGGAGGATGGAGACAATCTTTCCACCCGAAAAGGCAAGGTGGTGTTTTTGGAAGACGTTTTGCGGCGCGCAGTTGAAAAAACCAGAGAAATCATTTTGGAAAAGAATGTGAATACAGACAATGTGGAAGAAACGGCCGCCCAAGTTGGAATTGGCGCCATTGTATTCAATGAGTTGTCCAACTCCAGAGGGAAAGACTACGTGTTCTCCTGGGATAAGGTATTGGCCTTTGAAGGAGAAACCGGACCCTATGTTCAATATACACATGCCCGGGCTTGCAGTATTTTGAGAAATGCGGGTGAGGAAACGTTGGATCTGGCGAAGTCAATGGATGGTTTGGATCCCGGCTACTTAACCGGGGACTGCGGGTATCGGCTAGTGAAGCTACTTTACTCCTTCCCGGACCGGGTGGTGGATGCCGGTGCTCGTTATGAACCCAGTGTGATTGCCAGGTATGTGGTGGATGTGGCCCAGGTCTTTAACCGTTTTTACCATGAGGAGCATATTTTGGTTCCGGACCCTCTGGAAAGGGCCTCTAAAGTGGCCCTGGTGGTAGCCGCCAAGCAAGTTCTGGCAAATGGGCTTAACCTCCTTGGGGTTCATGCTCCGGAAAAAATGTAGGAGGACTCCAATGAGATATGAAGGAAGCATATATCGTCCACCCAGCGAAGCCTATAGCCTTATTTTGCAAGTTACCATCGGATGTGCTCATAATAAATGTACCTTTTGCAGTATGTTTAAGGACAAAAGCTTTCGTGTGCGTTCCATGGAAGAAATTGTTGAGGATTTAGAATCTGCCAGGAATTATTACAAGAGAATCGAAAAAATATTTTTGGCAGATGGAGATGCACTTTGCCTTTCTGTGGAAAAACTGTCTTATATTTTAGGCAAAATCCGCCAACTGTTTCCGGAGTGTGAAAGAGTTAGCCTATATGGCTCTCCCCAGGATGTGTTGCATAAATCGGAGGAAGAGTTAGCTCAATTGCACCTGGAAGGCTTGGATATGGTATATATCGGTGCGGAATCCGGCAGCGATGAAGTATTACAGGATATTGTGAAAGGCGCCACCCGACAGGAGATTATTTCCGCAGTTCGACGATTAGAAGACAGTGGCATACAGGCTTCCGTCACTTTCATTTCCGGGCTTGCCGGAAAAGAGGGATGGATGGAGCATGGGAAAGAATCCGGTACCATGATTAGTGAGATGGAGCCCTCCTATGTAGGTCTATTAACGCTTATGCTGGAGCCTTCCGCGCCTCTTACCGAAGAAGTACGCTCCGGTAGATTTCAGTTGCTGACGCCGGAAGAGGTGCTGGCAGAGACCTTGGTGATGCTGGAGAATATCAATGTAAAAAAGAAATGTGTTTTCCGCAGCAATCATGCCAGTAACTATATTTCTCTGAGAGGTGACCTGCCAAGAGACAAGGAACGTATGATGGGAGAATTAAGGAAGGCCATGGAGAACACGGGAATGTTAAAAGATGAAAGGTTTCGGATGCTGTAATGGAGAAAGTACTTTTAACTACGTTAAATTCAAAATACATTCATTCTTCGTTGGCTTTGCGATGTCTGTATAGTGCGGCCCGGGAGAATGTGGAGAATCCGGAATGGCGTTGTGATATCAAAGAGTTTACCATCAACCAAGACGACGATTATATTCTCTCGGAAATTCTTTATGGAGATTATCAAGCTGTTTGCTTCTCTGTGAATATCTGGAATGTGGAAAGGACGCAAGGAATTATTTCCGTGCTGAAACAGGCAGATCCGGAAATGCGAATTTTAGTGGGGGGACCGGAAGTTACCAGCGATCCCCTGGATTTTTTGAGAAACAATCCCGGAGTGGATTTTGCGGCGGATGGCGAGGGTGAATATATTTTTACCGCACTTTGTGATTTGGGATTTCAAGGAGCCGGGTACCATCAAATCCCCGGCTTAATTTATCGGGAGCGAAAGGATAAGAAAATTTATGTCAACCAGCCGCAGCCACCTATAAAAATAGATTCCTTGCCCTTTCCGTATAAGCATCTACCGCCCGAGACAGAAAAATTGGTGTATTATGAAAGCAGCCGAGGATGTCCTTACCGATGTTCCTATTGTCTCTCCTCCATTGAAAAAGGTGTGCGAAGTCTCCCGGAAGATCGAGTAAAAGAGGAGATGGATTACTTCCTTCGGATGAGGGTTTCGCAAGTCAAATTGGTAGACCGTACCTTCAATTGGGATCGAGAACGGTGCTATCGGCTGATACAACACGTAATCGATAACGACAATCTGATCACAGGATGGCACTTTGAAGTGGGGGGCCATCTGTTGGACTCCAGCTTGTTGGGGCTTCTAAAGAAAGCAAGACCCGGACAAATACAATTTGAAGTGGGGATTCAAAGTACTCATTCAAAGACCTTGGAAGCAGTGGGCCGAAGTGCAGATATAGAAAGTGTATTGGAAAATACAACACAGTTGATTCAGCTGGGGAATTGTCATGTACACGTGGATTTAATTGCAGGACTCCCCTATGAGGATTACGATACTTTTCGTACTTCTTTTAACGATGTCTATGCACTGAAGGCGCACCACTTTCAGCTTGGCTTCCTGAAACTATTAAAAGGGACGTCTCTTCGGAGGGAAGCCACAGAGCATGACATGGTGTATCAGGAGAAAGCGCCATATCAGATTATTCGAAATCGATATTTGTCTGTGAAAGATCTACTGCGATTGAAACAGATAGAGCAAGTGTTGAATTTGTACTATAATCGTGGGGGGTTTTCTCAAACGTTAGACTATATGATTCAACAGGTAGGGAATTCCTTTGATTTTTTCGAAGAATTTGCCCTGTTCTATCATTTGAAAGGATACCAGGGAGTATCTCACAAGAAAGAAGACCTGTATCGAATTCTTAAGAAATACTCTTCCTGGAAAAACAGAACCTTGCCGGGAACGGAGGAAAGAGCTACCGAATTATTGACTATGGATATGCAAGACACTCTGAACGAAGATGCAATCAAAAAATTTAATCGAAAAGGATGGAATATCTGATGAGTAATAGTAAGTTTAAAAAACCAAACATCACCGGAGAGAACAAAATTCAAAAGGTGGCAGAAGACCCCCGTAAAAAAGAATTGGCCACCCCGGATCAGATTCGAAAGAACAGTTGGTCGGTGCGAACCGGTGTTAAGAGAAAAGTACTGCGTCCCAAGGAAGAATATGATATACAATACCGGGAAGATCGAGTGGGGCGATATTTCAAAAAGTATCTGAGTAAGTTTGTTTTTGCGGAGTTTTCCGACGAGTACTTAAAAAAAGGAAACATGCAAGAGCTGATGAAAGGAGTCCCCATTCCACTAAGGAAGGAAGATTTGTCTGATTTTGCAGGAGGAAGCGGTTTAAAGCCCACACATTTGGCAGAAAACATGGCTTGGATTATGGGGATAGACCCTCATTTTCAGTACACTCCACATTATGTTGAATTTCTTAAAAAAATATTCAATTATAAAATTGGGGAGGGGATGCTGAAGAACGGTAGAGATGCTGCGGAAAAGGGAGAATATGATGATGCCTGCATTCATTTTCGTGCGGCTCTTTGCATGAACCCCGAGTATTTGCATGGAATGTATAGTTATGCTCGTTGCTGTAGAGAAATGTATCTAAACTCCAACAATGAAGAATACATCGGTCGATTCAAGGCAGAGTCTTTGGAATATTTCGAACTGACCACGGAAGCTCATCCAAGGCATGCCCAAAGTTACTACTACCTGGGATATGCCTATTTAAATATTGGCTTGTACACAAAAGCGCAACTGGCATGGAAGCAATTCCTTAACTTCACAAGAAACTTTAAGGATCGCCAGGAGATTTCCAAAAGGTTAAAACAATTGGAAGACCCAGTACGCATCGAACAGGCTATCAATTGGATTAGTACCGGCAGATATGATCAAGGAATCCCTGTGTTGGAGAGTTATCGCAAGAGTGAGTTTGAGAAGTGGTGGCCTCTACACTATTACTTAGGAGTGGCTTATGCCAGAACCGGGAGAAGGAAGGATGCCATTCCGGCATTCAAGCGGACACTGGAGAAGAATGGCAGTCACATAGAAAGTATGAGGGAGTTGGCGGAAATATATAAAGAGACGGGTGACAGAGAAGAAGAGCAGAAATATCGCAAGAAAATAGCACTGGTGGAAGAAAGCGTGGCGGCAAAAGAAGAGTATCTGGAGAAGAAGAGAAACCAACCAGAAACTCCCACAGAAAGTTATATGAAAACAGCTTCAAAGGAACCGAAAGAAAAGAAAAAAACCGGAATTAAGAGGCTGAAGTAGGTTCTAGGCGAAAAAAGAAAATATACGATTTTTGGTGTTGACATACCCATCGGAGATAAGGTATACTTTTTATTGTCGCTAGAGATAGGGACTGGTATTCCAAGGTAGCTCAATGGTGGAGCACTCGGCTGTTAACCGATAGGCTGTGGGTTCGAGCCCCACCCTTGGAGCCAATTTGCCGGAGTGGCGGAATTGGCAGACGCCCGGGACTTAAAATCCCGTGAGCTTACAAGCTCGTACCGGTTCGACCCCGGTCTCCGGCACCAAGTAATGGTGTTGATCGGGCAAACATAATGACGCGGGGTAGAGCAGTTGGTAGCTCGTCGGGCTCATAACCCGGAGGTCGTTGGTTCAAATCCTTCCCCCGCAACCACGAATGTAAAGGCTCTCAATCAACCATGAGAGCCTTTTATAAAGTCATTTTAGAAATTATATCGGGGTGTGGCGCAGTTTGGTTAGCGTGCTTGACTGGGGGTCAAGAGGTCGAGAGTTCGAATCTCTCCACTCCGACCAAAAAATACCTTTCATAGTGAAAGGTATTTTTGTTTGTCCTTGAAAGGATGGGTGCTATATAATCACAAATCCTAATATTAAAAATACGATGATGGAAGCCACAAAAGGTATGGCTACAAGAGGTGCAGAGGTTTTGAAATAATCCACATTGGTCACTTGTGTGGAAGCGGCGGTTAAAATAACGGTATCGCTATAGATACAGATATGGCCTCCAAAGCAAACGGCAGATATCAGGGCGCCGGATGCCAGGGCATAGGGTACTCCCAAAGCAGCCGCCAAGGGTCCCACTATGGGGAACGCGATGGCCGCCAAACCCCAGAAACTTCCGGAGCCAAAGGACAATAATCCGATGACCACGAAAATCAAAGCAGGCAATAAGGCCGGGTTTAATGCATTGGAAGCGTTTTCTGTAATCATGTCAATCAAGCCGAGAGCCGTGTTGGCATCTACAAACATATAAGCCAGTAGGATAATGATGATGAGGGGGAACATATCGGTCAACCCTCTCATAATGGAGTTGATATATTGATTGAAGGTCATCAGTTTCTGAGGTAGATACATAATTAAGCACAGTACTAATGCGGCAAATAGTCCAACCACCATGTCCTCGGTTACAACCGTAATTATGGCAACCAAGAGGATGGGAGCCAGGAAATTGATGGCTCTTCGTTTTTTCCCTTCCAAGGCCGCTTCTTCTTCCGGCAATTCTACCAGAGCCGCTTTCGATTCGGGAGAAAGTACTTCGCCAGTGGTCAGTGTTCTTTCGTTGGCTTTTTTCATGGGACCAAAAAGTGGGATGATCCCCAGTATGACCAAAGGAACTGCCAGCACTGCAAGCCAACCATACACTACAAAGGGCATGGCCTGAAAGTAAGCGCCTACTGCACTGAGTTCACCCGTCATCCCGGCTTCTTCCATTTGGGTTCCCATAAAAGCACCCCAAGTGGAGAAAGGAATGATGGCACACACGGTGACACCGGTGGAGTTGACAATGTAAGCCAGCATTTCGCGGGGCACTTTGTATTTGTCGGTTAAATCCCGAACGGCAGCCCCTACTGCCAAACAATTCAAATAATCGTCTACAAAAATAATAATGCCTAGAATCCAGGTTCCCAACAATGAGGAACGTCGGCTTTTCAATATTTTTTGCGTCAGGTTGGAAAAACCCAAAACGCCGGCGGAGTCTTGCATCAATGCAATCAATGCTCCAAATAGTGCAACTACCAATAGAACCCATACGGTCCCATCATCTGTGGCGGTGACATAGAAACCATCAATAAGCTGCCAAAAACCATCCAGAGGGTTGAAATTTGCCAACATAAGGTAGGCCACAACAACTCCGCCTAGGATGGAGATAAAGGTGCTTTTTGTCCATAAGGCTAAGATGAGCACCACCAGGATGGGGACTAGAATAAATATTCCGTAATCCATTTTTTCTCCTTTCCCTTCATTAAATATATTATCACTGCCATAGGGCAGAGATGGTCGATTAACGATAACTCTCCGGGGCACATAATATTTTGGCTATGGCCAAGGCAAATATCTTGGCGTTCATAATGAGACTATCCATAGAAATGTACTCATTCTCTTCATGGCAGGTGTCTTCTTCCCCGGGGAAGATGGGCCCCCAGGAAACCACGTTGGGAATGGCTTTGGCGTAGGTACCCCCATACTCCAATGTAAATTCATTGGGTAATCCGGTAGTCTCCTCATATGCTTGGGCAAAGGCAGTGAGAAAAGGTTTCCCTTCCTCCACATAGACCGCGGGCATTTGGTGGACGGCTCCGGGAGATCCCTGAAACTCATGGGCCAACTCTTCAAAAGTGCGAAGAATTTTATTCTCATCTGCGCCAAAGGGGAAACGCACATTGAAATTAACATGTAGATTGCCGTCCTTGGTATTTGCCAGGGTGGGACTCATAGCGTTGCGATGGACAAAGGCCCCTTGATAATATTCGCTATTACTGTAAAGACCTAATTTTTCTCCGTATACAGAGTCAAATCGATCTCCCAACATTTCCAAGAAGTCACTACCGTTATTGGGTGCTATTTTGCCAGCCACTCGTAGATTGTGGATTTCTTTGCCCATTAGAACCAGTGCATTGATTCCTTTCTCCGGTTGACAGGAGTGCACGGATTTTCCCTGAGTTTCCAGTACGGTTTCTTCCCCTTTTTCATCGGAAAGAAAAGCTTTGCATTGCCCTGGAACCACATTTGCCGCAGAACCACTGTTCACTCCAACGAGAGCGGGCAGAGCCGTTCCATTATGAGAGGCTGTAGAGGTGAGAATGGGGATTATCAGTTCCAAGTCCATTCCACCTTTTTCGATGTTGCATATAGGGAAGGATCCGTCGGGTGTAAAACCGTAATCGGGTAGGGGTCGTTCCTGAACGTACTTCTCCATGTCCGACCATTCAATTTCTTCCCGCGTTCCAAGAATGAGACGTGCTTTTTTATGAAGAGGAAGGTCCAATTGGGCCACGGCTTTCATGGCAAAAAGAACGGCGATAATGGCCCCTTTGTCATCTAATGTGCCTCTGCCGAAGAGTTTGTTGTCGATCCGTGTTTGTTGAAAAGGCGGCGTATTCCATTTGGAGGAATCTCCGGGCTCTACGACGTCCACATGAGATAGAATACCCAGCGTTTCCTCGCCTTGCCCCATTTCGATAAGACCGATTTCATGGTCAAACAAACTTTCCGTGGTAAACCCTAGATTGTTGCCTAGTGATAGAGCGTAGTTTAAAGCTTTTTTTACTTCTGAGCGTTGATGGGAAATGCTGGGAATGGCAATGAATTTTTCAAGAGCATCCAACATCTCTGATTGGTGCTGATCGATATATAAAAATAACTTTTCCTGCAATTTTCCTCACCTCACAAAAAAATAACGTGTTATATTTGACTAAAAAATAACACGTTATTTTGAGAATGTCAATGCGTTATGTATGGATATATAAAATTTAATGCGCAGGCATCAGGCCCCGTACGAGAGGAGTCAACATTTTCCGAGTTGCCTCTCCGATATCGAAGCTTCCTTTGCTAATAATCCAATCCAAAAATACTCCTCGTTCGGCTCTCATGAACAAATCCGCCAACTCTTCTGAAGTGCATTGGAGTTGGTATCTTTGTCGGATGGAATCGATGAGTTGGAAATCATAGTCTTCGTAACCCTGCTGATCCATGGCGATAATGAGGGACCGGTTATCATGCAAGACTCCTTGAGAAGTGAAATAAACTTGGAGTAAATCATAACCCAACTCTTTGGCCAAGTTAACATTCATTATCGCATTCATTTCCACATACTCTTCGTATGTACATGAAGTATCCAAGCGAAAGGCCAAGGACCATTCTCGGGTGAAAACATCCCGGAAGAGATCCAATATGATTTCATCCTTTCCCTTATAGTAGGCATAGAGAGCACCGGTGGTGACTCCGGCATGGGACGCGATATCTCTTACCGTGGTGCCTTTGTAGCCTCTCTCCACAAAAAGCTTTTTCGCGGATTTACGAATGGATTGCTTGGTTTGGGATGCTTTCGAATTTCTACTATCTTTCATTTGCTGCCTCATATCCTCTTTCTTCATGGTGCTATTCTAACACAGAAATTTATGGGAAAGAGGGAATATTCATAAAAATAAAGGAAAAGACCGAAAATAAAGAATATTCAGATTGTAATTGATTAAAAACAGCGTATAATTATTCTCAAAATAGGAGATATAGAAGAGTACAAGAGGGATAAACAGTAGGTTCGATTCAATGGGTTTAGGACTTCAATAATAAAGGAGGGGTTGTCATGTACTGTCCAAAATGTGGCACGGAAAATAGTGATGGTGCAAAATTTTGTAAAGGATGTGGAGCTGTGATGGAGGAGGTCTCCCCATCTTCATCCCATGAGGCTGCATCCATTCCCCAGCAAGTAAGAACTAAGAAATCGAAGAAGAAAGGATGTCTCATTGTGGTGGGGATTGCGTTCCTCATCTTCGTCATATTGATGATAGTGGCCCTACTAAATGGCGGCGAGGCCGATTTTACGACAGCCAACATTCAGAATGCAGTCATCGCCAAAGAAATCGATCCTCAAACCAAGGAAGCATTAATCGAGCAAGATGTTTTCCCCCAGGATACCCAAGTGGTGTATGTGACATGTTATGTTAGAAATGTACCGGCTGACACGAAAGTAGCCGCGCTATGGACCTATTTACCATCCGGGGAGACCTTGGCAGGAGATCCGGTATATTTGGAGGGGGATGCCCAGGTGCAGTTTAATGTAGAAATGCCCAATGGCTTCTTTCCGGGAGAGTACCAAGTAGATTTACTCATTGATGATGAGATTGCAGAGACTTTACAATTTTTGGTTGAGTAGTGGTGGTTATCAGGTATAAGAAAATGAGGAGAGAAAAGGCCATGGAAAAGAACAGCATAGTAGGCCAAATCGTGGAGTCGCTGGCATTGCTTGGCATTGTTCCGGCGATGGGTGTGGGTGCGGATTTGACGGTGGATGAAGAATTCCTGGATACCAAATGGTCTACTGGACAGAAGAAGATATCTTATCACAACTCGGCATATCTGGATGATCAGGAAAAAATCTTATACTACTGGGAGTCCACAAAGGAACTCGGTAGTGGTTTTTCCTTTGGATCGACTCAGGAATCCTCTTTTCAATCCGGCATGACGCTTATGAGAAAGGTGAAAAAAGTTCAATATGGCCCGGAAGGAAAAGTGTTTGAAGTGGACCTTGACTTAGGCGCCATTACCAAGGCATATAAAGAAGCAGCGAAGAGCATGGGCTGGAAGTTTAAGGTGGTATTGAACCGAGATAAAGCCTCCTATCCATTGGGATTTGTGCCAGTTGCTCCAGAAGAAAAGTCGGCGCCCAGGGAAGCAAGTGACATGGGCAGCTCAACAGAAAACACGGAGATAGAAGTCACAGAGGAAGCCAAGAAAGGTTCTTTTTGCCAAAATTGCGGTTCTCCCTTGTCTGGAGGAGCCAAGTTTTGTGAAAAATGCGGAGCCCCCACCGATGGCGATGAGAGGAGGAAATTGATAAGCAAGACAAGAACAAACAAAAGCGCCTCTTTACCCAAAGAGAAGCGATCCATGAAAAAAGGATGTTTGCTCGTGCTGGTTGGGGTTTTGGCTCTCTTTATAGTAATTCTGCTCATTGGGATGTTGTCTTCGGGAGATGACAAGGAACCTTCCGATTCTACGGGGGGGATTCCCGCCGCCGAAGGTCTCGAAGAGTCCATATACTTCGTGGATTTGGGAACCAATTATTCGGTATATCCTGCACTGGGGGATCAACAGACACCGGAACAATCCACCTACTACTTGGGATTATACAACAGCATAATACACGGATTCTATTTTGAGGAAGATTCCGAGGATATAAACGGCAGCAAAATCAAGGAGGTCAGGATTAAAGATTTCACCATTACAGACCCCCCCAACAAGGGAAGGTGGGATGGAACGTTGAAAGGTAGCTTTATGGATCCCATGTTGGGGAGCGCATTCGATATGGAGTATGGAGACGGCACATTGACGGCGGATGTATCTTCCGTCAGTGAGTCCAATAATGGGTGGAGTGGAGCCATCGTTTTTGAGTTTTATATGGTGGAGATGGGAAGTGTTACTTACGGAGATGATTATTCGGGAATGATTACTTCGGAAAGCGCCTATGAGGATGCTGGTGTCACATGGGAGGAAGTGGCTTTTGGGTTCTCTTACGTGATGGAAATCGTCACCTTTGGTGGGGATGTCTATCAGAGTAAAGTGGAAATTTCCACCCCTTCCGGAGATTTCATCTTTGATTCGTCCTATCAAACGGTCGATGAGTCGGTGTGGGAAGCCAGCCAAGGGAAGCCCTTTGTAAAAATCAAATAGTGGAGAGGAAAGAATGGTTGACACCTCTCTGTTTCGGGTAAGATTAAGATAGGGTAAATCAATAAAGGAGGTGAAAATCATGTTAGAGCATGGGATTAAACCTGGATTATCCGCTTCAGTTAGCCAACAAACCATGGCCAGAAGTGAAGATGTGCCCCGGGAAGGTTTTGAGTTAGGCACGTTGCTTTCCACCGGAATACTGGCCGCTATGGTAGCGGAAAGCAGCATCCAGTTAATTGACCCGCATCTTCCCCCTGAGTATTTTTCTGTAGGAAAGCGGTTTGAAGTAGATCATGAAGCTCCTGTTTTGGGAGGGGGAACCATTACTCTGCAAATCAAAGTAAAAGAGGTGGAAAACAATTGGATTCGATTTGCCTTTGAAGGCCACGATGAAAAAGGCCGATTCTGCACTGGGGTACATGAACGGATTTTAATTCAGCGAAACAAATTATTCGATATTGCTTATGAAAGAGCCCAAGAATAGTCTAGATATGTTCAAAATGGTCATGTAGGAGTGACAACACAAGACGACAGTCCACGGGCTGTCGTTTTGTGTTAGCGGTTTCATATAAATCTTGTTGGATGCTTTTTCGATATTGTGTGGGTGTTTGATGAAACCAACGATGGAATTGTACCGCCAAATGCTTTCGGTTGGCAAAGCCCACATAAGTCGCAATTTGATCCACATTTTTATGGGATATGGCGAGCTGACGTTCGGCTTCTTCACAACGTGTCAGTGATAATAGTTCAGAAAAGGTAAGGCCGGATGATTCCTTAATATAGCGACTCAAGTAGGACACACTCAAAAACTCTTCTTGTGCCAACTGCGTTAAGGAGAGTTTTTCCTGGTATCGAACACAAATCTTATCAATGATTCGATAAATTCTTTGAAAATACTGATGATCATGATGTTGGTTGGCTCTTCTGACAATGCCGAAAATGTCACCTTCTCTTTTTTCATAGGTATAGTGTTGAAATTCGTTCAATAGTAAGGAAATCAGGGACTTCATGGCCGTTTCCAGCTCCAAGTCCTGGGTGGGGTTGTCCTGGTATAGACAGTAAATTCCAGCGAGTCTGTTTTGAAGTTCCTTGGCTTCTGGGGGAAAATCCCGGCCCATGGCAAAGGAATCACAGACAAAGTAGGCATTCTCCAAGTCTGAAAAGAAACTCTGATAAGATTCTTTATGAAATTGCAAACGCAATACAATATTACCCTCTCCGCTCCCCACCAGTTTATGAGGATCATTGGCATTGAAAATATAAATATCGCCGGGTATCAATTGATGTTGAAGAGCGGAATCGTGAACTATCAATTCTCCATCCAGAACAAATACAATTTCCACATCCTTATCATGGAGATGAAAGGGGTAATATGTGATTGTTTCTGCCATGCAGCGCGAACGAGATGTACTCCGATAGGAAACAGGTTCCCTGAAATTCATAAAATCATCCTTTCGACATTAACGCAATTAAACTCCATTGTGAGAGCAAGATGTTACCCTAACTATGTCAAAATTATACCCCTAATCGTCTGAAAAGTCAGTAATATAGATATATAAACAATGATAATAGGCGGTTGATGAACGGATGAAAGCCGAGGAAATGTGCGGACATAATGTAATAATCCGAGAAAGGAGTGTGGGAATATGGAACCCATGGAACTATTTGAAATAATGAGAAAGGCTGTCTTGGAGGGTGAAGAAGAGGAAGCCGTAAAATGGGCCAACGTGGCATTGGATGAGGGTCTCTCTCCTCAAGAGATTATGGATCACGGATTTTTGGTGGGGATTCGCCAGGCAGGAGAGCTCTATGAACAGGAGGAGTATTTTTTGCCGGATTTGGTATGTGCAGCGGATGCTATGAAAGCGGCATTGGAAGTACTGGACCACGCTTTGAAGAAAGCCGGAAACAAGGAAGCCGGCGGGAAGACTGTAATGCTTGCCACGGTGCAAGGGGATGTGCATGATATTGGGAAAACCATTGTAGGGGCTATGTTGACAGCCAATGGTTGGAATTTGGTAGACTTAGGACAAGACGTGCCCAATGAAGAGGTAATTCAAGCGGTGGAAGAAAAAAGACCGGATATTTTAGGACTGTCGGCTTTATTGACATCTACCATGGAGGAACAGAAGGAAGTCATTCAAATGCTCCAAGAGAAGGGGCTTCGATCTCAAATTAAAGTCATGGTGGGGGGTGCCCCTGTCAATCAGGAGTGGGCGGACCGAATTGGTGCGGATGGGTATGCAGAAAGTGCCGTATCTGCCGTAAAACTAGCTCAGGAGTTGATAAAATAGGAGGAAACCACATGAACATGTTTGGCTCGGTTATGAGCAACCAAGAGTTAGATCTCATACATAAGCAGAGCATTTCCATATTGGAAGAGGTGGGGGTTCGTATTCGCAGTGAAAAGGCATTGGGGTTATTGGAGAACGAAGGGGCTCAAGTGGATTGGCAAGAGCAGACCGTTAAGATTCCCCGGGAGCTGGTAGAAAAATATTTGAAGCTATGCCCCAAAAGCTTTACTTTAGGGGCGAGAGTGGAGAAATATAATCTGGATATGCCCGGAAGAATTTCTACCATTAATTTAGATGGAACCGGAACCCGGGTCCGTGACTTTCATACGGGTCAACGCCGGGAAGCGGTGTTGGATGATGTGGCCAAGGCGGCTCGCGTCTTTGATGCCATGGAAGAAGGCACTGTCTTATGGCCGCCAGTGGTGGCCCATGATGTTCCAGTCGGTGCGGCGGGAATTTTGGGCGCTGCCACTGCATTTTTGCATTCCGGAAAGCACATACAAGATGAAATAAAGAAAGAGAAAGAAGTGTACTATGTGGAACAGCTGCTGACGGCCATGACAGGGTCTCTGGATGAAGTGGTGAGAAGAAAGATATACTCTGCCACGTATTGCACGGTGGCCCCCCTTGGTCATGATAAAGAAATGTTGGAGGGAACCATGGCTTTGACTCGGCTGAAAGCCCCCATTCTGATGTATCCCATGCCCGCGAGTGGGAGCACGGGGCCCGCCAGCTTATATGCCAATATCGCTTTGGCAAACGCGGAAATTCTATCCAGTATTGTTATTTTTCAAGCCACCACGCCAGGGACACCTCTCATTTATGGCGCGGCACTAGGTGCCATTGATCGGAGAAGCGGTGCATACCTGGAAGGTAGTGTAGAAACGGCATTGCAACTTACTGCCATGACCCAAATGGGAAAGTATTACGGATTCCCTACCATTGTGGCAGGATGTTTAACGGATGCCCATGAGATGGGATTTCAAGCCGCTATGGAAAAGACATTAACCTGTCTTCCATTGGTGCTGGCCGGATGTGATGTTGTGCAGGGTGCGGGATTCCTGGAAAGCAGTATGACGCTATGTCTGGAACAAATTTTGCTAGATGGAGAAATATTGAAGTGTTGCCAACGAATGGCAAGAGGTGTGGACACGGATCCGGAAAAAGCATTGATGGAAGCAATAGGCAGGGTAGGCCCTGGGGGACATTTCCTAAAAGAAAAAAGCACCAAGGCTTTGTTCCGCTCCGATGAGTATTTTAGTCCATCCCTTAGCGTGAGAGAGCCATATGAATCCTGGGTTTCTTTGGGTTCACCGGACATGATTCGCCAGGGAAGAGCGCAAGTGGAGAAAATTCTGGAAAAAGAGATTACCCACCCAATTCCGGAACAGACGGAAAAAGTGATTCGTGAAATTATGGAAGAAGCAGGGAGAGAATTGTAATGGGAGGAATTATTTGATGAGGAGAAACATGAAAGAATGGCAAGCGCAGGCGGTGGCTTCTGAGAGAAAAAAACCATTCCCTATTTTGTCTTATCCAGCAATCCAAGATATGAAAATTTCTCTGGAAAGTTTAGTAAAGAGTGGGGATCATATGTACAGAGCCATGGAAATCATCTCGGAAAAGACAGACATGATGGCGGCCATCGGGTTTATGGATCTTTCCGTGGAAGCGGAGGCCTTCGGATGTGAGGTAAAATATTTTGAAGGGGAGGTTCCTACGGTAAAGGGGGTTCTGGTAACCAATCAGCAGGACGCGGAAAATCTTTCCGTGCCGGAAGTGGGAAAAGGGCGGACCGGTGAATTTCTGTATGGAGTCGAGAAAGCGGTAAATATCATTCACCATCGCCCCACATTTGCGGGAATGATTGGACCTTTTTCCCTGGCGGGACGATTGGTAGATGTAAATAAGGCGATGATTTACTGTAAGAAGAATCCGGAGATTCTGGAGTCAGTTCTAGAGAAGGCGACTTCATTTTTGGTGATGTATGCCAAAGAATATAAGAGAGTGGGCGCAAACGGGGTTTTTATCGCAGAGCCATTGGCGGGATTGCTTTCTCCTGTGTTAGCCCAAAGATTTTCGGGACCGTACATCAGGTCTATCGTAGAGCAAGTGCAGGACCAGGAGTTCCTGGTGTATTATCATAACTGTGGTCCATCCGCGGGAAAAATGGCAGAATCCCTGGTTACCACCGGATGTGCCGGTTACCACTTTGGAAATGCCGTAGATTTGTCATCTGTTGTAGGATTAATCCCGGAATCTATGTTGGTGATGGGAAACATTGACCCCGCCACCAAATTTGTGAACGGCACTCCAGAAGATATGAAAGAAGCGGTTCAGTCCCTGTTATATCGATACGGGACACGAAAGAATTTTGTACCTTCTTCCGGATGCGATATTCCCCATACCGCTCCTTGGGAAAATATCGAAACCTTTTTCCAAGAGGTGAAAAAAACCTATGAACTTTATGGAAAACAATAGTTTCAGGGCTTTTATCTTGTGCTATAATTATCTTTTAAAGGATACTTTGAAAAACAGAAGGGGGTAGTAACATGAGTAAAAAGTTCGTCTATTTGTTCACCGAAGGTGGCGGAGATATGAAGGAGCTACTGGGTGGAAAAGGCGCAAATTTGGCAGAAATGACCAATTTGGGTATGCCGGTTCCGCAAGGATTTACCATCACCACTGAGGCTTGTATCCAATACTATGAGGACGGAGAGAGCATTGGCGTAGAGGTGAAAAATCAGATTTTTGAATATGTGGCAAAGATGGAGAAAATATGCGGGAAGAAATTCGGAGATGAAAAGGATCCCTTGTTGGTTTCTGTTCGATCCGGTGCCCGTGCATCCATGCCCGGTATGATGGATACGGTACTAAATCTTGGAATGAATGAGAAGGTGGCAGAGAGCCTGATTCGTTTAACGGAAAACCCAAGATTTGTTTATGATTCTTATCGAAGATTCATTCAAATGTTTTCGGATGTGGTGATGGAGCTGCCGAAAGCCGAGTTTGAAGAAATTCTGGACCAGATGAAAAGTCAACGGAAGGTACAGTATGACGCAGATCTAAGCGCGGATGATATGATGGAGTTAGTGGGGCAGTTCAAGGCATTTTATAGGGAGAAGATGGGAAATGTATTCCCGGAAGACCCAAAGGAACAGCTTATGGCAGCCATACAAGCTGTATTTCGAAGTTGGAATAATCCCCGTGCTATCTCCTACCGTAGAATGAATGACATCCCGGGAAGCTGGGGAACGGCTGTCAATGTGCAGTCCATGGTGTATGGCAATATGGGCAATGACTCCGGGACCGGGGTGGCATTTACCAGAAACCCCGCAACGGGAGAGAAAAAATTATTTGGTGAGTTCCTGATCAATGCACAGGGTGAAGATGTGGTGGCGGGTATCCGCACGCCGGAAACCATTGAGAGATTACAGGAGATTATGCCCTCGGTATACCAGGAGTTTTCTCAAATTGCGGCCAAATTGGATGCCCATTATAAAGATATGCAAGATATGGAGTTTACCATAGAAAAGGGGAAGCTCTATATGCTTCAAACCAGAAATGGGAAACGTACCGCTCACGCCGGATTACGAATTGCCGTGGATCTGGTAGAAGAAGGTACATGTACCAAGGAAGAAGCCATCTTAAAGGTTGATCCAAAATATTTAGATACTTTGTTGCATCCTCAATTTGACCCGGAGGAAATCAATAAAGTACAGCCGGTTGCCAATGGGTTGGCTGCATCCCCCGGAGCGGCTTGTGGTGCCGTTTTCTTTACGGCGGATGATGCCACCAAGGCCGCAAAGAACGGCCCGGTGCTACTGGTGAGGGTGGAAACTTCACCGGAGGACATTGAAGGTATGAATGCGGCAGAAGGCATTTTGACAGCACGTGGCGGAATGACATCTCATGCAGCGGTAGTGGCCAGAGGGATGGGAAAATGTTGCGTGTCCGGATGTGGGGCATTGCAAATAGATTATCAAAAAAAGCAAGTGACCATTGATGGTCATGTGGTGAAAGAAGGGGAGTTCCTGTCTATCGATGGAACTTCGGGCAATGTATATCTAGGGAAGGTTCCTACAGTGGAGGCGGAGGTTAGTGGTAATTTTGCTCAGGTTATGGAGTGGGCAGATGAGTTAAGGGTGTTAAAGGTTCGAGCTAATGCGGACACTCCCAAGGACTCGGAAATTGCCGTTGAATTTGGCGCCCAAGGAATTGGTCTTACCAGAACAGAGCACATGTTCTTCAGTGAAGAGCGAATTTCTGCTGTTCGGGAGATGATTGTCTCCAAAACCAAAGAGCAACGAGAAAAGGCACTGAAAAAGCTACTTCCCATGCAACAAAGTGATTTTGAAGGAATCTACAAGGCCATGGGAGAGCGACCGGTCACCATTCGACTTCTGGATCCTCCGCTTCATGAGTTTTTGCCCACCCAGGAGGAAGACATTGGAGATCTGGCAGAGAATATGGGAATCTCCTTTGAAGAATTGAAGGCTACCGTAGACGGTTTACATGAAGCCAACCCCATGATGGGCCATCGTGGTTGTCGTCTATCCGTCAGCTTCCCGGAAATCGGCGACATGCAAGCCCGCGCCATTATTCGGGCCGCAATCCAAGTGAACCAGGAAACCGGCATGAACATCGTACCGGAAATCATGATTCCTCTTATCGGTGAATACAAGGAAATGCGATATGTGAGGGAAATCATCGTACAAGCGGTGGAAGATGAGTTGAAAAAGGCCGGTTCCCAGATTACTTACTTAATTGGAACCATGATCGAAGTGCCAAGAGCTGCATTGACTGCCGATGAAATCGCTAAAGAAGCAGAATTTTTCAGCTTTGGAACCAACGATTTGACCCAAATGACCTTTGCTTTCAGTCGAGACGATGCCGGAAAGTTTTTGGGGGATTACTATAGCAAGAAAATCTACGAGAGCGATCCTTTTGTTCGATTCGATCAAGAAGGTACAGGGAAACTGGTGGAGATGGCGGTAGAGCTGGGTAGGAAAACCAGGAAGGATCTAAAGCTTGGGGTTTGTGGAGAGCATGGAGGAGACCCCGCTTCTGTGGAATTTTTTCATCGGGTAGGTTTGGACTATGTTTCCTGTTCTCCCTTCCGAGTGCCCATCGCTCGATTGGCGGCGGCTCAAGCTCAGGTAAAATTCCCCAGATAGGGGTGATGGTGAATAAGAAAGCCCGAATAAAAGAATGGCAAGAATTATGAGTGAGCAGTCAAAGTACTTTGGCTGCTCTTCTTTTGATGGGAATGTTTTTCTTGTGATAATGTCTCTTTCTTTCCCGGATTCCTTGGGGTATAATTATTTCATATGAAACAGACGTGGGGGCGGATAGGTCCTGGTGGGTCTCACAGACTTCAAATCTGATGTGGGGTGGTTTTGCCGGCCCAGGTGGGTTCGATTCCCACACGCTCCTGCCAAAAAAAGAAAGGGGGTGTTTCTTGTGACGGAAAAAGAAAAAAGAAGGCTAACTGAGTTATCGTCCAAATCCGGTTGAGCAAGCAAAATGGCCCCTGGAACCTTGGCACAAGTTTTGTGTCATTTGGAGGGGAATCGGAATAACAAGGATCCAAACTTATTGATCGGATTTGATTTGATGGACGATGCGGGTGTATACCAATTGTCGGAGGAGGTTGCCTTGGTGCAAACGGTGGACTTTTTCACCCCCATCACGGATGATCCCTTTACTTTTGGAACCATAGCCGCCACAAATGCTTTAAGCGATATTTATGCCATGGGCGGTACACCCATGACCGCTCTTTCCATTGCTTGCTTCCCGGAAGATCTTTCGCCGGCTATTCTGGTGGAAATTCTCAAAGGAGGAGAGAGTAAATTGAAAGAGGCAGGGGTTGCTCTGTTGGGGGGGCATACGGTGAATGACCCGGAGCTTAAGTATGGCTTTTCTGTCACTGGCACGGTACACCCTGGTCAGATATGGACCAATGGAAGGGCCCAAGAAGGAGATGCCTTGGTGCTGACCAAACCTTTGGGTACGGCAGCCATTGCCACCGCAGTGAAAAGAGGAGCCGTATTGGAAAAAGATGTTCAGCCTGCCTTATTATCCATGAGCACGCTGAATCAAAAAGCCATGGAATGTATGAAAGATTATGAAGTACACAGTTGTACCGATGTGACGGGATTCGGGTTAATGGGTCATGGAATTGAAATGGCGAAAGCCTCCGAAATGAAATTGACGGTATGGATAGATTCTCTTCCGGTTTTGCCCAAGGCTATGACATTGATAGAAGAGGGCTTTGTACCGGGCGGAAGTTACTCTAACCGCAGTTACTTTGAGCCTTATCTTGTTTGGGAGGAAGTTACGGAGTATCAGAAACTGTTGCTGGCAGATCCCCAGACCTCCGGAGGGCTATTGGTGGCCCTTCCCAAAGAACAGGCCGAAGCATTACTACAGGAGATCCACCAGAATCAGCCCATAGAAGGAAGTATTATCGGGGTGGTGGAACAAAGAGAGAAGGAAGGTCCCTGGCTTGTAGTGAGGGACCATAAATAACAAAGGAGAGCTCCTTGAATCAGGATAATTTGCAGGAACGGCTTCGACAGATTCCTCCTGTCCATGAGATATTGGAAATGAATGAAGTGGCTACCTATGTAGCCACTCATGGTCGAGCCCTGGTTGTGGAGAATGTTCAGGGAGCCCTGTCCATTATGAAGGAAGAAATCCGAGAAGCCCATCTGGCGGGGGAACCGTCTTTTGAAGAGAGCCGTATTCGAGACCGGATTCTAGAAGAAATTTCCCGAGGTTTGGTTGTGGCAGAGGCCGGAAGGTTAAAAAAAGTCATCAATGCCACCGGCATCGTCCTTCACACGAATTTGGGGAGGGCACCACTACCGGAGAAAGCCGTTATGCACCTTGCAGAAACAGCCAAGGGCTATTGCAATTTAGAGTATGATTTAGTAAAAGGTGAGAGGGGTTCCAGACAAGACCAAGTCGAGCAATTGTTAACAGATATCACCGGCGCCAAAGGGGCGATGGTGGTGAACAATAATGCGGCTGCAGTGTTTCTAGCTTTACATGCTTTTGCCAAGGATAAGGATGTACTGGTGTCTCGAGGACAGTTGGTAGAAATCGGAGGGTCTTTCCGAATTCCTGACATTATAGCCCAAAGCGGTTGCCACTTGGTAGAAGTTGGGACCACAAATAAAACGAAAATTACCGACTATCGAGAAGCCATTACATCAGATACTGGGATGCTGTTAAAAGTACACACCAGCAATTATGTGATTTCTGGATTTACCCAAACGGTTTCTCTGAAAGAGCTGGTGGCCTTAGGAGAAGAAACCGGATTCATGGTGATGGAGGATTTGGGTAGCGGTAGCCTGGTGGATTGGGATGATCTGGGTGTGGTGGATGAGCATTCCGTACAACGTTCCATTTCTCAAGGCGCCCATCTGGTTACCTTTAGTGGAGATAAGTTGTTGGGAGGGCCTCAGGCCGGCATTCTTGTTGGGGAGAAATCCTTGATTGAGACCTTAAAAAAACATCCCATGGCGCGTGTACTCCGCTGCGATAAATTGACTTTGGCTGCCCTTCAATCGGTGTTGGAAATCTACAGAGATCCCAAGAGGGCTCGACAAGAAGTTCCCGTGTTGAACATGATTTACCAACCCCTGGAAATTTTAATGGAAAAAGCCCATGGCTTGAAAGCGATGGTGCAAGTGGCCATGGGGGATGGAACACAGGTAGAAATACGAACAGCGAAAGCAGAAGTGGGAGGAGGCTCCCTACCGGGGCTGCAATTGGAAAGCCCCTCGGTTTGGGTGAAACCGATGGAAAAGAAGCTCCATTGGTGGCAAGAAAGATTGAGAACAGGAAACGAGCCGGTGGTAGTTCCTATCCAGGATGATGGGCTGATGTTTCATGTTCGAACCTTGTCCATAGAAGACATGGGAACTATATCAAAAGAATTGAAAAAACTGGTTCAAAAGGAACAAATTGGGAAAATATAGAGATATGAGATATGGGAGGTGACAAAAATGATTCAGGTTACAAATGCAGCCGCCAGCAAGTTTAAAGAGATTGCGGCTAAAGAAAAAAATCCGGATGAAATCATGCTTCGGATTGCGTTCGGAGGTATCAGTTGAGGGGGTCCTCGATTGCTATTGTCTCTGGATGAGGCAAAGAAAAAGGGAGATATTGTGGTAGAGTCCAACGGTGTAAAAGTGGTGTTTTCCAGACAAATTGAAGGCCACGTGGAAAAGGCCACCGTGGATTATCGTAACAAATGGTACGACCGAGGGTTCCGATTGACGGGATTGTCCTACGGAAGATGTTAAAAAAATTAGCCCGCAACTTATCTTTGTGAGATAAGAGGGCTATTTTTTTATGGGCAGCATCGATATATTTCAGTATAAATCAACTTGCCGCCAATCCGTTGAGATTCCATTAGACTAAAGTGTGTGACCGGGTATAGTATATTGGGGAAATCCGGCTCCTGTATTTTTTTGCTGGTGACTTGGCGTCCAATAGTGAGATGGGGCATATAGGTTCGAAACTCGATGTTAAACCCTGCCACGCGCAGCCGGTCGGCTAATTCTTTTTGAAGTTTCATTAACAAGGGACATTTTTCACATCCCAACCAATATACGTCCCCTCCTTCCCGTTGAAATGTTCCCATTCGGTCCAGGGTGAGAGGAAATGGGCTCCATTTAATACTGTTCATAATGTTAGAAATCTCTTCCAATCTTTCCCCAGGAACTTCCCCCAAAAAAACCAGGGTCAAGTGAAAATGATCTTCCTGGGTGAACCTACCGCTTTCGGCATGATTTCGGATTTTATTTCTCAACACCAATATTTCTCGTTTGGTTTTGTCATCAAAAGGAATTGCAATAAATAGTCTCACCACTGAGCCCTCCAACGTTCCGATTCTCATTACATGCTAACACATTTCAAGGGATTATGCTATAATGAGATATGATGAATAAGAGTGAAACAGGGCGAACCATCAAGCAAAAAAACCTGGATATTTTTTATGGGGGAACCCTCACCAAAGCCTACGAGTTTTTCGGAGCCCACCCCCAAGGGGATGGAGTGATGTTTCGAGTGTATGCTCCTCAAGCCCGAGAAATATTTTTGGTGGGAGATTTTAACCTTTGGCAACGAAAAAACCGTATGGAGAAGATAGACCAAGGCGGTGTTTGGGAATTGTTGGTGGAGGGAGTGAAACCCTTTGACTCCTATAAATATTGCATTATTACACCATCTGGGGAGGCGTTATATAAAGCAGACCCCTACGGATTTCATTGTGAAAAAAGGCCGGAAACCGCATCGAAGTACTTCGATATAGAAGGTTTTATCTGGGATGATAGAGCTTTCATGGAAAATCGAAAAAAACCTTCGTTGCAGACCGGACCTTTTTGTATATATGAGGTACATTTCGGTAGCTTTCGAAAGGAAGTGGCATCGTATCGTCAGTTTGCGGAGGTGCTGATTCCTTACGTAAAGGAAATGGGATATACCCATTTGGAGCTTATGCCGGTGATGGAATATCCGTATGATCCTTCTTGGGGGTATCAGGTAACAGGGTATTTTGCGCCTACTTCCCGGTATGGGACACCTCATGAACTCATGTGGTTCGTGAACCGGTGTCATCAAGAAGGGCTGGGAGTCATTCTTGATTGGGTGCCGGCCCATTATCCCAAAGACGAAGCCGGATTGTATCGTTGGGATGGCTCTCATCTTTATGAATACGAGAATGAGAAAAAGAGATACCACCATCAATGGGGCACCGCAGTATTTGATTGGGGCAAGCCACATGTACGTAGTTTTCTCATATCCAATGCACTTTACTGGTTGAATGAGTATCATTTTGATGGAATACGAGTCGATGCGGTATCATCCATGTTATATTTGGATTACAATCGATCGGAAGGGGAATGGGAGCCGAACCAGTTTGGTGGAAATGAAAATCTGGAAGCGGTTTCCTTCCTAAGGGAGCTCAATCAAAAGGTGCAGGAAGAGGCCCCGGATTGCATGATGATCGCGGAGGAGTCCACGGCCTGGCCGGCGGTGACAGCTCCAGTGGAGTCAGGGGGGTTGGGCTTTGACTATAAGTGGAATATGGGGTGGATGAATGATACCCTTAAATACATGACAATGGAGGAAGAAGATCGAACCAGAAACGCCCATCGCATGACGTTTCCTATTACCTATGCTTTCGGAGAAAAATATATCCTGCCCTTGTCCCACGATGAAGTGGTGCATTTAAAGGGTTCGATTCTCCAAAAGATGCCGGGGAATAAAGAAGAAAAAATGATGCAGCTTCGAGCCTATATAGGCTACATGATGGCGCATCCCGGGAAAAAGCTTTTGTTTATGGGCGGGGAAATGGCCCAGGAAACCGAGTGGGACTATAAAGGGGAGCTTCCGTGGAGTTGCCTGGAACAACCGGATCATGGGAACTATTTTCAAATGATAAAAAGTTTGAATCATTTTTACCGGGCCACACCTGCCTTATGGCAATTGGATCATGAGCCAAAAGGGTTTGAGTGGATTGATGTACAAAAGGCGAAAGAAGGCCTGCTATTATTTGAGAGAATGGACTTTCAAGGAAATCGACTCATCGTGGTATCCAATTTTTCAAAAAAAACCATAGGAGATATTCCTTTGCCCAGTGGGGATAACTACCAGGTGGCTTTTTCAACCAACCCGAATCCGGGCGCAATCACTATCACAGAAAAAGGTATCACCATTCCCGGGTATACCACCGGGTTTATCACAAGGGAGGTGGAGTAAATGTCCGCAATATCTAAGAAGGAATCTATCGCTATGCTATTGGCCGGCGGCCAGGGAAGCCGATTGGGGACTTTAACGGATACGGTGGCCAAACCAGCGGTTCCATTCGGTGGAAAGTATCGAATCATTGATTTCCCTTTGTCCAATTGTGTGAATTCGGGAGTGGATACCATAGGGGTGTTGACTCAGTATCAGCCCTTGGAATTGAATGCATATATTGGAAGCGGCCAGCCTTGGGATTTGGATCGGCTTTATGGGGGAGTGACTATTTTGCCCCCTTATGTGAAGGGGAAGGCAGGAGAGTGGTATAAGGGTACGGCCAATGCCATATACCAAAACATTCACTATATTGAGTTATATGATCCGGAATACGTATTTATTTTGTCCGGAGACCATATTTACAAAGCCAACTATCGATTGATGTTGGAATATCACAAGGAGAGAGATGCGGATTGCACCATTGCCGTCATCGATGTTCCCCTGGAGGAAGCTTCCCGCTTCGGAGTGATGAGTGTAAAAGAGGATCTTCGAATTTATGATTTTCAGGAGAAGCCTGCGAAGCCGGAAAGTACATTAGCATCAATGGGGGTGTATGTTTTTACCTGGAAAAAGCTGCGGGAGTATCTGGAACTGGACGAGAAGGACCCTTCTTCCCAAAAGGATTTCGGGAAGAACATCATCCCCCGGATGATACAAGAAGGTCAAAAAATGTATGCATACCCATATAAGGGATATTGGAAGGATGTAGGAACCATCCAGTCCCTATGGGAAGCTAACATGGATATATTAGATAAAGACAAAGGGATAGATTTGGATGATCCCCGATGGAAAATATATTCTCGTAATCCACTGATGCCACCCCATTATGTTGGGAATACCGCCTACTTAAAAAATTCCTTCATCACGGAAGGTTGTACTGTGGAAGGCACCATAGATCATAGTATATTGTTCCCCGGAGTGGTGGTGGAAGAAGGGGCGGTGGTGTTGAACTCTATTGTTATGCCGGGAGCTAAAATTTCGAAAGATAGTCGGGTGGAATACTCTATTATTATGCCACAAGCCATTGTGGCGCCTCATCAGGTGGTAGGACATATACCAAGCCCTGGAGAGGAAGAGGGGGGGATTACGGTTTTTGCAGGAGAGGAGGTACACCATGGATAATATTCTAGGAATCATTTTTTCCTATAGTGACCGAGCCGCTATGCGAGAATTGACAAAGGTACGAACCTTGGCAAGTTTGCCGGTGGCCGGGAAGTATCGCATTATCGATTTTCTTCTCTCAAGCTTTGTAAACTCGGGGATTTACGATATTTCTGTCATCACCAATAGCAATTACCATTCTTTGTTGGACCATTTGGGTTCTGGAAAGGATTGGGATTTGACGCGAAAGATTGGAGGGATGAGAATCCTAAGTCCATTTTCCAGATCCGATCATACCAATGGTGAGTACAAAGGAATGCTGGATGCCTTATATCGAAATCTATATTCGATTAAAAAATCCCATGCGGAATATGTTATTATGACCGGAAGCTCCATCGTGTGCAATTTGGATTACCAGGAATTAATCAACGCCCACATCCAAAGCGGGGCAGATTTGACGGCGTTATATACCAAGTCCATGAATGGGGGGAAGACGGTTCCCCGGGGCGTGGGTGTGATTAAAATTAACAAGGATGGTCGAATCTATGACCTCTATATTAACCAGGATGATGTGCGCCTTCAAGATGTGAACTGGTGCTTGGATGTTTTTGTGATGAAGAAGTCTTTGTTGGAAACCTTGGTGGCGGATGCGGTTTCTGTTGGATTGACGGATTTCTATATGGATGTGATCAAGCGGTTGGCAGCCACGCTGAAGATGCAGGGATTGGAAACCACTCAACAGTTTTTCGAAATCAGCAATGTAAAGGGATATATGCAAGCCAATATGAATTTTCTCAAAAAATCATATCGGGAAAAGGCTTTTGAAAAACCGGTATTTACCAAGGTAAAAGATAGCGTGCCCACCCTTTATCGAGAGGGAAGCTATGTGAGAAATTCTCTCGTTGCAGACGGATGTAAGATTGAAGGAACGGTAGAAAACTCCATTCTGTCCCGGGGTGTTCGGGTGGAAGCCGGGGCGGTGGTGCGCCATTCCATTATTATGCAGAATACGGATATTCAAAGTGGCGCCCGGGTGGAGCATGTAATCTCCGATAAAGATGTGATTGTACGGGAAGGACGAGAAGTCATCGGCCATGAGAAATACCCCTTGTTGATTGAAAAAAGCACCATAGTATAGGAGTCTATGAAAGTACTCTTTGTGAGCCCGGAAGGGGCTCCTTTTGCAAAAACGGGAGGCTTGGGAGACGTGGCGGAGGCTCTGCCAAGAGCATTGAAAGACCGCCAGATGGAAGTGAAGGTTATACTCCCTTATTACCGATCCATTGAGAAAACCCATGGTCATCAGATGAAAGAGGTGGCCCGATTTGTAGTATCCTTGGGCTGGAGAAAAAGAGAGTGCCGTGTGCATCATCTTTCTCATGAAGATATGGACTACTGGTTTGTTCAAGGAGAGGACTACTTTGATCGGGACAATCTATACGGTTATGGGGATGATGGGGAGCGCTTTGCATTCTTTAGTCTGGCTGTCTTGGAATTTCTGGGACATGGAGACTATTCACCCGACATCATCCACTTGTCGGATTGGCAGACTGCCCTGGTACCGGTTTTGTTGAAAACCCGGTACGGGCAAAAGGGTGGGTACTCTCATATAAAAACAGTGTTTACCATCCATAATATTCACTACCAGGGAATTTGTCACCTTTCTTTTCTCAAGGATGTACTGGATATGGAAGAAGAAGGAAAGTTTTTATTGCTTCATGAAGATCAAGTGAATCTCATGAAGGGAGGAATCCTTGCTTGCGATGCACTCACCACCGTAAGCCCCACCTATGCCGAGGAAATCCAAACACGGGAATTTGGAATGGGGCTCCAAGAAGTCATAGGAAAAGAATCCCACAAGCTTACAGGGATATTAAATGGCATTGACGAAAAAAAATATAATCCGGCGACAGACCGGTGGATAAGGACTCCCTATGATGAAAATCATCTATCGGGAAAGCAAGCGTGTAAAAAACAATTACAGAAGAGGGTTGGGCTACCACAGGATGAAAGGGTTCCGTTGATTGGGTTGGTGACTCGTCTAGACCCGCATAAAGGAATCACCCTTATTATGGAGGGGCTGCGCGAATTAATGGATTTGGGAATTCAGCTGGTTTTGCTGGGGTCAGGAAATCGGGGGATGGAGGAATTCTTTTTAGAGAAAGCCAAGCAATACCCGAATCAACTTTCCCCTCAGTTGGCCTTTGACGAAGTATTAGCCCGGGAAATTTACAGTGGCGCCGATTTTTTCCTCATGCCATCCCTAAGTGAGCCCTGTGGATTGGCGCAAATGATTGCCGCTCGATATGGGACGCCACCTATTGTTCGAAAAACCGGGGGTTTGTCCGACAGCATTATGGAATTTCATCCTGGGGAAAAAGTGGGGAATGGCTTTCTTTTCCAAGGTAAAACCACAGTTGAAATGAGGAGCGCCGTAGAAAGAGCCTTGAATATCTACAGGGACAAGGAAGCGTTAAAAGACTTGCAGCGACAGGCCATGGCCTGGAATTTTTCATGGGGTACCGGTGCTGCGGCATATTACCATCTGTATCGCCAGCTGATAGAAGAAGTGGAAACGGAACAGTCTTCTGGCCTGGAGTGGATGCAAGAGGGCGTAATGTATCAAATCTTTCCGGATCGCTTCTGTAGAGACCGCGGTATGGCCATACCTCCCATGAATAAGGACTACATTTTGCGAGAGGATTGGGGAGGAACTCCCCATGAAGGTCCTTTTGAAGACGGTACATGGAACAAAGAGTTTTTTGGTGGAAATATACCGGGAATTACTTCGAGACTGGATGATTTACAGGATTTGGGTGTGACGGTGATTTATCTGAATCCCATTTTTGAAGCATACTCCAACCACCGGTATGACACTGCAGATTATTTGGCCATCGACCCTATGTTGGGCACTTTGGAAGATTTTATGCATCTGGTAGAAGAGGCCAATAAGAGAAATATTCGCATACTTCTGGATGGGGTCTTTAATCATACGGGAAGCGACAGCAGATATTTTAATAAAGAAGGCCGATATCCTGACTTAGGGGCATATCAAAGCCAGGACTCTCCATACTATCCTTGGTACAGCTTTCAAAAGTACCCGGAGGAGTATACGGGCTGGTGGGGAATTCCCACTTTGCCGGCAGTCAATGAAACAGAACCTAGTTATATGGAGTTCATGGCAAAGGGAGATCATTCAGTCATCCGTACTTGGATGAGAGCAGGAGCCGCTGGCTTTCGACTGGACGTGGCAGACGAATTGCCGGATGAGTTTCTGGATGCGGTGGCGAAAACCATTCGTGAGGAAAGGGAAGACGGTTGCATCGTGGGTGAGGTATGGGAAGATGCTTCCAATAAAGTGGCCTATGGTGTGAAACGCCAGTATTTTAAAGGGAAACAGTTGGACTCTGTGATGAACTATCCCTTAAAGGACGCCTTGGTGGAATATTTGACCCAACATCACAACGGAGAAATCATGGCTTACCGGGTAAAAAAATTGTGGGAAAATTATCCCAGGAGTGCATTTCGTCAGCTGATGAATATACTGGGTACTCATGATACAGCCAGAATTCTCACGGCATTATCCGAAGGTAGCTTGGGGGAGAAAGAAACCAGAGACAGGCATGGAATTGCCCTGCTGGTGTGGGCATTGATGCCGGGGATACCCTGCATATATTATGGGGATGAATGGGGATATGTAGGAGGAAAAGAACCTCATAACCGTGGCTGCTATGATTGGGATAAACGGGATGAGGAAATTTTTCGACGATACACAAGTATTTTAGATTTCAGGGCAAGTATTGAAAATATTGGGGCCTTGGAGTATGCTCCCTATATAGGAGAAAAAGGAGTATTTGGATTCATACGAAGAGACGGCAGTCGAGAGTTGTTGGTAGTAGTGAATGCAGGGGACGAAGTGGAGATTGATCTCCAACGGGAGAGAGCTCCGGATAAAAAGATGGAGTTTCAGGTAGAAAAGATAGGACGGGGAACCTATCGCCTCCAGAAATATGGCGGGCTGGTTCATTATTATGGATAGGGAGGGATAAGAAAAGATACCATGAGAGAAGCTAAAATGATGGATTTTCAACAAGAAGTGGATAAAAGAGTGGGTTGGATCCAAAAAATTATGAAGACCAGCGGAGCCAGCGGAATTATATTTGGGAATAGTGGAGGCAAAGATAGTGCGTTGGTAGGTATCCTATGCAAAATGGCTTGTGACGACACGGTAGGAATTATTATGCCTTGTCAGTCAAAAAGAAATTTCGGAGAGGATATGGAGGATGGAAGAGCGTTGGCGGAATCTTTCCAAATTGAGAGCCGCGTTGTCGACTTGACCCAGGCAAAGCAGATTATGGTTGACTTGGTGGGTGAAGTTTGTGAATGTACGGAAGCAGCTGTAGCCAATATTGCACCACGTTTACGTATGACTACTTTATATTTAATCGGTCAATCAGAAGGACGATTGGTGGCAGGGACGGGCAATGCCAGTGAGAGATATATGGGTTATTTCACCAAGTGGGGAGATGGCGCCTATGATTTCAATCCCATCAGTGACCTGGCTGCATCGGAAATATATCCTTTACTGGAATATCTGGGAGCCCCCAATTCCATCATTCAGAAAGCACCATCAGCAGGTTTATATGAGGGGCAAACGGACGAGTTGGAGATGGGGGTGACATATCAGGCTATCGACCAATATATGAAAACCGGCCAAGGAGCAGAAAAAGACGCGGCGATAATAGAAAGAGCCCATAGACGAACAAACCATAAGCGGAATCCGGTCATAAATTACACTGGGAAAAACCAGGATTAGAGGAGAAAAAATATGGAAGGGAAAAACACAACCTACCCGGTACGAGCCATTGCTCATCTTAAGGAAATGATTCAGGAAAGCGCGCGGCTTTACGGAGATAATACGGCATTTCTGGTGAAGGATGAAAAAGGCGGTGCGTATCGAGAAATCACCTATGGAAAATTCCAAGAGGATATTGACGCTCTTGGAACGATGATGATGGAAATGGGATTGAAGGACAAAAAGATTGCCATTATTGGTGAGAATTGCTATCCCTGGATGGTGGCATACTATGCGACGGTAAATGGGGTGGGAGTTGCGGTGCCCTTGGACAAAGAGTTAAATGAAAATGAGATTCATAATTTAATGAATACGGCAACCTGTGACGCGGTGTTCTTTACGGAAGCTTATAGTCACTACTTTAATGAGTTTCCCGTAAAGTACAAAATCCAAATGAAAGCTTATGAAAAAGAGCCGGACCAGGAAACGCAGGGCATCCTTTTCAAAGATTGGGTGGAGAATGGAAAGACCTTACTGGATGGAGGAAACACCTCTTTCCAAGAGAGAGAGATTGATCCCCATGAAATGAAAATGATTCTTTTCACTTCCGGAACCACCGACATTGCGAAGGGTGTAATGTTAAATCATCACAATATCGTATCCAACATTATGGACGGTAGTCGCATTGTGAAGGTACATGAGACAGATCGTACCCTTTCCATTCTGCCCATTCATCATACTTTTGAATCCACCATGGGCACCGGCATGATTCTATATGCAGGCGCTTCCATTGCCTTTTGCGAAGGATTAAAGTATATTGCCAAGAATATGGAGGAGGCAAAAGTCTCTATTCTGGTAGGGGTTCCCTTAATATTCGAATCGATTTACGATAAAATATGGAAACAAGCCGAAAAAACAGGAAAAGCAAAAACTCTTCGCAAAGCCATCCAATGGAATAAGAGTTTAAAAGGAATGGGACTGGATATGAGCCGTCGGCTATTCAAGGCCGTTCATAAAAAATTTGGGGGCAATTTGCGCATGATTGTATCCGGAGCCGCACCCATTGATCCCAACGTGATTCGAGGGTTTGAGGACTTGGGGCTCAAAGTGTTGCAGGGATATGGGTTGACAGAATGTTCTCCTTTAATCAGCGGCACACCGGATTTTTCCGATACCTATAAAAAAGCAGGGTCCGTGGGTTTATGTGTTCACAGTGGGGCCATTCAAATAGTGGACCAAGACGAGGATCAAATAGGGGAAATTCTCTATGCCGGCCCCAATGTGATGATGGGATACTATAATCTTCCGGAAAAAACAGAGGAAGTCCTGAAAGATGGATGGTTTCACACCGGTGATTTGGGATTTCTCGATGACAATGGCTGGCTTTATATTACAGGAAGAAAAAAGAATGTCATCGTTACGAAAACCGGGAAGAACATTTATCCGGAGGAAGTAGAATATTACATCAATCGGAATAAATACATCCAGGAGAGTCTCGTACATGGAATACTGGACGATAATGAGGATACCTTGGTCAGTGCCCAAGTGAGACCGGACTATGATGTGATTTATGAAGAGTTTGGTGAAAACATGGATGAAGGACAGATTCATGCTTTAATCAAAAAAGTTATGGGTGAGATCAATGAGAAGTTACCCATATATAAAAGGGTTCGTAATTTTTCGGTGAGAAGAGAAGAGTTTATTAAAACCACCACCAAAAAAATTAAGCGCTATCAAAACAAATAAAAACATACTAGTATTGGAGGAATGGAGAGATGAAAGAATTTAAGTTTGATGTGGATTATGTAAGAGAACAATTTCCCGCGATGTCAAAGACGGTGAACGGCTATGGGGCAGCATTTCTGGATGGCCCTGGGGGAACCCAGGTCCCCAAGAGGGTAGTGGACAAAATTAACGACTATTTATACTATCGCAATGCCAATGCGGGGGGATCTTATGCTACTTCTCGGGAGAGTGATGCCATGTTCTTACATGCCAGGGATGTTTTTGCGGACTTTTTGGGATGTGAAGCAGAAGAGGTGGCTTTCGGAGAAAACACTACCACCATTAATTTCAAACTGGCCATGGGACTACTACGAGATTTGAAGCCGGGGGACGAAATCATTATCACGGATATTGACCATGAGGGAAACCGTTCTCCTTGGCGCACTCTGGAGGACTTTGGAATGATCGTGAAAAGTGTGAAAATCAATACGGATACCATTACACTGGACTTTGATGACTATCTATCAAAACTAACAGACAAAACAAAAATTGTGGCCGTGAACTGGGCAGCCAACTCGTGTGGAACCATTACCGATGTGAAAAAGGTGATACAGGAGGCCCACAAACATGGTGCCATCACTGTGGTGGATGCGGTTCACTATGCACCTCACAAACCCATCGATGTGAAAGAGATTGGAACCGATGTATTGTTGTGCTCTGCTTATAAATTCTTTGGGCCTCATCTGGGGATTATGTATATCCAAAAGGATTTGGGAGAAAGAGTTCGTTCTCTTCGGGTTATGGCATATGATAATGAGCACACACCTCATAAGTTTGAGACGGGCACACAGGCCATGGAACTGACGGCAGGAGCCGTAGAAGCGGTAGAGTTTATCGCAGATATTGGGCAGAAACATGCCGCCTTCTTTGAGAAGGAGGTATCTGGCTTAACCGGTCGGCGGCGGGATGTGGTGGCCGGTATGTTGGCCATTGACGCATATGAAGAACAGCTAGCCCAGAAGATGCGAGAGGAACTTCCCAAGATTCCCGGCTTGAAAATATATGGGCCCGGAGATGGTCACCCCAGAACCTCCACGGTATCCTTCCGTATCGAGGGATTCCATATGCAGAAGCTGGCGGAATACATGGGAGATCGTGGTCTGTTTGTATGGGATGGTGATTATTATGCCATAGAAACCATCCGAAATGTGTTGAATCTGGTAGAAACCGGAGGACTTCTGCGAATTGGGCTGGCTCCCTATAATATTCCGGAGGAAATCCATCGAGTGATTCAGGTGGTTCGGGATTTTGTTCGAGGTGACCAATGACCCAGGACTGCAAATTAGCCTTTCTGGGTTTCGGGAATGCCGCCCAAGCCTTGTCCCGGCTTTTAATAGAAAAAGAGAAGGAGCTGGAAAGCCGAAGAGGAAGCCCCATTAAGGTGGTAGCCATTGCTACTAGCTCCCGGGGTGTCCTTTATCAGCCGGAAGGAATTAACTTGGAATCCTTGTTGGCGTATGATTTCACCCAGCCGGGATGGCCCCAGGATTCGGCGAATCAAGGAGTGGGATGGTCTCCATTGGAGATGATTGAAAGGGCAGACTATGATCTAGCTTTCGAGATGACCCCGTTGGATATCTTCTCGGGTCAACCTGCCATTACCCATATCGAAAAGGCACTGCTTCGAGGGAAAAGTGTGATTACCGCCAATAAGGGACCCATTGCCTGGGATTTTCACAGGCTGCGGAGGCTGGCGAAAGAAAAAGGGGGTACATTCTACTATGAGACCACCGTCATGGATGGAACTCCTGTGTTCAATTTGATGGAAAAAACTCTTCCTTACTGTAAGGTAGAGGAGGTAGAGGGAATCTTAAATTCCACCACCAACTATGTTTTAGAGGAGTTGGCAGAGGGTAAAGATTATCAGGCGATTTTTACCGAAGGGAAAAGAAGAGGCTTTGTGGAGGAGGATCCTTCTCTTGATCTGGAAGGGTGGGATGCCGCGGCAAAAGTATCCGCACTCCTTAATGTGTTGATGGATTCACAAATCACCCCCTTGGACATCCAACGGGAAGGCATTATGGGAATCACACCGGAGATGATTCGGGAAGCCGAGGAGAACCATCAGGTTTACAAGCTCCTATGCCGTGGCTGGAAAGAAGGGGAACGTGTCAGAGGGTGCGTGAAACCGGAGCGGGTATCAAAAGACAGTCTATATGCCAGCATAAACGGGACATCTTCTGTAGTTTCCATCTCTACTGATTTAATGGGGAAAATTACAGTGGTGGAGCATGACCCGGAGATTTTACAAACGGGATATGGATTGTTTGGCGACTTAGTTCGTTTTTTGGAGGAAACCTAGGTGGAGACACTGGCGGGAAGGGATATTTGAGAAAAGAGGATAAAGGATGTTTTGGACGATCCTGAAAAGCACCTTTCTGATAACAGGGGGTGTGTTGCTAGTTGTGATTTTAGGTGTATATGCACTGATCCTCTATATCTTTGTTTCGGTTTCCTATTCTACTGGTACCAGTATGACGGAGTTTGTTCGTCGGTTTAAGGAGGGGATTCAGTCTCATTTGCTGGAAATCATAATTTTCGTAATGATACTGTTTGTAATATCCTATTTGGTTTGGCGCGCATTATCCTGATTTCAACGAAACAAAAAAACCAGCAACTATGGCAGTTACTGGTTTTTTATTTGGAGGCGACACCCAGATTTGAACTGGGGAATAAAGGTTTTGCAGACCTCTGCCTTACCACTTGGCTATGTCGCCAGGATACCGGAACGGATCCGGCAAACCCTTACTTGGCTAGGGTAGAAGGATTCGAACCTTCGAATGACGGAATCAGAATCCGTTGCCTTACCGCTTGGCTATACCCCATTGTGATAAATGGGGTGGGTAGAGGGATTCGAACCCTCGCATACAGGAGCCACAACCCTGGGTCTTGACCACTTGACGATACCCACCATGTTATTCTTTTAAAAATGGCGATCCGGAACGGGCTCGAACCGTCGACCTCCAGCGTGACAGGCTGGCATTCTAACCAACTGAACTACCGGACCATATATGGTGGGCGCTATAGGGCTCGAACCTATGACCCTCTGCTTGTAAGGCAGATGCTCTCCCAGCTGAGCTAAGCGCCCATATTTTGGTAGCGGTGAGTGGACTTGAACCACCGACCTTCCGGGTATGAACCGGACGCTCTAGCCAGCTAAGCTACACCGCCAAACCTACCATACGATTCACATCGCAAAATCTATACTACCATTTTGGACCTCTTCTGTCAACCTAAAACCCGAAGAAAACCAAGGGGTTTCAGAGGAAAGAAAAAGGGCAAAGTTTGTTGAAAAACCTTGCCCCCTCAATGGTTTGTCATGGGTTTTATCCCTTGAGTAGTTCTTCCAGTTTTTCTTTGGTGATGTCTTCCAAAACGACTTGTTGAACGCATCGGTCCTTGATATGGACGATGGCAGGCACGTCACAGACATTCAATCGGTCCGCAAGCCCTTTGGATTTGTACACATCCACCTTGGTAACTTTCACCCTGTCTTTGTTGACCTCTTCGAATTCTTCTATCATGGGAAGTAAACATCTACATTCCGGCATGACCGCATTCCAAACAAACACCAGACCGTCCGTTTCACATCCCATAATCTGATCATGGAATATTTCACTTTCGGCAATATACTTTTCCGCACCGTATCCGGCTATAGCACCATCACCCACTGCGGTTGCAACCTGTTTTAACCATTTGTCTCTTACATCACCACAAGCGAAGACTCCCGGCATATTGGTTTCCATTTTCTCGTTGGTGATTACATATTTGTTTTTGCTCATGTCCACAATACCTTCGAAAATTTCCGTATTGGGAAGGTATCCGATAAAGAGAAAGCAAGTGTCTACCGGTACATTAATAAGCTCATTGGTTTTGGTGTTTCGAAGAACTACGCCATTCAAGTGATCGTCTCCAACGAATTCTTCCGGAAGGGTGTTCCAGATGAATTCCATTTTGGGATTGGCAAGGGCCTGACCCTTTGCAATTTCGTTGCAATCCATGATACCTTCATCATGCATAACAGAGACGATAACTTTGGAGGCAAACTTGGTGAGAAACATACCTTCCTCGATGGCCGCATCCCCACTACCGATGACCATAACGGTTTTATCCGTGTTGGCCGCTGCGTCGCAGGTGGCACAGAAGGAAATTCCCTTGTCAAAGAGATAAATGTCTTCTCCTTTTGCTCCCGTTAGTCTGGGCTTGCCGCCGGAAGCAATAATTACAACCTTACATTCGTAATTGGTTCGGAAGGTTTCTACAACCTTGGTTTCACCTTCCAATTGAACGGCTTTTACATCCGTTCCCTTAAAGTCCACTCCGAATTTTTTGGCCTGTTTCTGAAACAGCTCCATCAAACCCAGACCGGTGGATCCTTCCGGGAATCCCGGATAGTTTTCAATTTCATTGGTATAAGTGGCAAGGCCGCCTACCAATGCTTTCTCGATGATCAGTGTCTTTAACCTGGCTCTGCCACAGTAAATTCCTGCGGTCAATCCGGCAGCACCACCACCGATGATTACTACATCATACTGTTCCGTTCTTTTTTCCATCTCTCTCGCCTTTCATTTAGGGTTCTAATCAAATAATCATCAAAATCTCCGGATCCTTATTGAAAGGATTACATGAAAAATTTTGTTAACAATTTACTTCCCAGGAAAGCTCCTATCAGCAGACTCAAGGCAAACACCCACCCGGACAGGGACAGGGATGAGATCCCGCTGTAGAAAGCACCGATGTTACAGCCATAAGCCAGTCTAGCACCATATCCCATCAGCAAACCACCCAGTACCGCAGCCACTACTTGGCGCAGGGATTTGATCTTCTTAATTTTGAATTGAGAAGCCAAAAGAGTAGCCATTAGTGCTCCAAAGATGATTCCCAAATTGGACATGGTTCCGGTATGGCTTAAGAAGCCTGCTTCAAGAGTTGCTTGTGCACCGGGGGAGGAGAAATAGTACCATTTATCCACATTGCCGCCAACTGCTTCGAAGATCCAAGCGCCCCAGTTTGCAAAGGTTCCCGAAACACCCCAAGGGTTACCGGAATAAGCAAATAGAGCAATTTGGAGAATCGACAGCAAGATGGCGCCGGTTACATAGCTGAAGGGATTCTTAAAGACTGCAACATAGTATTCATTTTTTCCCAGCTTTTCAAAAAACTGTTTCAAAGTGTGAGTCACCGCCTTTCATAAACGATATTGGTTCTATCAGTGAATGAATTAGACGGATTTCTCGATAACGATTTCCCATTCGCCGTCGTCTACTTCATCAATTTCTACGTTGTGGCCCGAATTTCGAGCCCATTCCGGTACGTTTTTCATGGCACAGCTGTGGTCGATTTGTACCACCAGCACATCGCCGGTTTCAATCTCTTCTATTTTTTTCTGTGCTTTCACCAAGGGAATGGGACAAGCTTCGCCCATGCAATCCAATACAAATTCTTTCATTTTTTTCTTCCTTTCTTTAATAAGTGATTTCGTGGTATAAATATTGTTTGATGTCACATTGTTTTTCGGATAAAGGTGTTCGGACATCTTAGTGTCCAGCACCTCCATCACCAACTTTTTTCTTTTGCCACTTGTCTGCGAAAATATATATTCCGGCAATAACAAGCAACTGTACCAATAGAGCGCCTCCCCATCCCAAATAATCCGGAAGGAAAATTTTGGGGCTGTGAGAGATAAAGTTGATTTTCCACCAGCCGAAATGATGGGCTCCGATGAGCGATCCAACGACGAAGAATAGAAGTGCTAACATGAGCATCTGAAATCCTTCTCCTACCCTCATCAGGGTCCCGGAGGCACAACCTCCGGCAATAACCATTCCGGTACCAAACATGATTCCGCCTATGATAGTAGCCGGGCCAACCGGTACCACATAGCTCATTCCGGGGATATCCAGGCCATTGATGTAATAGCCGTACTTGATGGCGGTGAATCCGATGGTGGTGATGGCCAAGGCCACCATCACAGCTCGGGTAATTGATGTACCGCCGGTCAAGATAGGATCCCGCATGGAAGCGGTGAAGCAGAATCTTGATTTCTGGAGAACAAATCCAAACAGGCTGCCGAACAACCAGAAGAGGCCCAGGTTGGTAGACTTGAAACTCAGGGCGATTCCAACGACTACCATCAGGATCAGCAACAAAGATCCGTAAGGGATTTGGCTCTTCTTTGGCTTTCTGGGAGCCCTGGAGCTAGAACGTTGAATTGTTTTATTCTCCTCTGACATAGGTTCCTCCTTACTACGATAACGATTGATTTGTTAAGTTTTTGACAGTTTACTTGTGAACATTGTAACATAGAAATGATTTGCGCAATCATAGCGTTTCGTTATACAATATAGTAAATCGTTATGATAAAAATTTATCAAATACAGCTTTAAAGGGAGGGGATTTATGCAACTGGATCAGCTGATTCTGTTCGATCGCATTGCGTCGGAGAAGAGCATTTCCAAGGTGGCAGAAGAAAGCCATCTTTCTCAACCGGCATTAAGCCAGAAGATGCGAAAGTTGGAAGAGGAAATGGACATCAAGCTTTTTGAACGTAGCAATCGGGGGATTGAATTGACAGAAGCGGGCAGGATGGTACAGAAGTATTTTCATCAGATCATTTCGGTCTATGATGAAATGCAGGAAGAACTGGGTAACCTAAAGCAGCATTCTGGGACCGTTCGGATTTTGGCTTCTCCGGTGGTGGGACAGTATGCACTACCCTGTAGCATGCATAAAATGAGTGAAAAATTTCCCGGATATAACTTTTCTCTTTCCAGCATGACCTCTTTGGAAGTCATTCGGAAGGTAAAAGAAGGCAACGGGTTTATTGGATTTGTTGTCGGACCGGTAGAGGTGGATGGAATTTTCTGTAAGAAAGTATACTCGGATAAGGTCCACTTGATTTGTTCGGAAAAGTATTACGCCAAGGACCAGATTTCTATTGAAGAATTAAAGACCCAACAATTAATCATGTTGGTAGAGAAATTCAGTTACCGAAGATTGCTGAGGAATGCCCTGAAAAGACAAGGAGAGGAACTGGATGCTTTCAATATTCTCATGAACCTGGATTCCACAGAATCCGTTAAAGCCTCTGTGATTGCCGGGCTTGGATTTGCATTCCTTCCATATATGGCAATAAAAAAAGAACTGTATTTAAAACAGCTCAAAATTGTTGAATTGCCAAAAGTAGAGATGAATTATGATCTTTATATGATTCATAAGGAAACGGATGGGTACGGGGACGTTCCCTTGGAGATTGTATATTATTTTGAAGAAATCGTCGAAGAAACCTTCTGCTAATGCGGGAGGTTTTTTACTATAATTGATCCAGGGGAATATCCTCTTCCGTTGAGACGTTTACGAAAATTTCCCAGATTCCGGGAATAGGCTCCACCACATAAAAAAGGTACCCTCTTTCTTTACAATAGCGAATGAGGTTTTCCGAGGCACAGCTATGATCCGTGACTATTTTTATGGGTTTACCATTCTTAACAGCCCCTTCTATTTGCTGAAATTTCATCATGGGAAGAGGACAGATATCTCCCAAACAATCTATCATATTTTCCTCTGCTGCCTCTAGTGTTCGGTTTTTTTCTTTCTTGTTCGTGTCCATCGCCACCTCAACTTTTACCTATATCCGGGGATAATATGGATTCCCACCACTGGGTGTTGTCAAGATACCAGTGGATGGTATCCTGAATACCTTGTTCGAAATGGGTGGTAGGTTCCCAACCTAGCTCTTGTTTGATTTTCGCGGCATCAATGGCATAACGAAGATCATGTCCTGGCCGATCGGTGACAAACTGAATGAGGGATTCCGGTCGATCCAGCTGTTTTAAAATGGTTTTCACTACATCTAAATTGTTTCGCTCGTTATTTCCCCCTATATTATATACCTCGCCCGGCACTCCATTGGTAAGAATGATATCCAATGCGGCGCAGTGGTCTTCCACATGAAGCCAATCCCTTATGTTGTGTCCCTTGCCATATACGGGCAAAGGCTGATGATGCAATGCCCGCACGATTATGAGCGGAATTAGCTTTTCCACATGTTGGAAGGGGCCATAGTTGTTGGAACAACGGGAAAGAGTCACGGGAAATCCGTAGGTTCTAAAATATGACAATGCCAACAAGTCTCCGGCCGCTTTAGAAGCTGCGTAGGGTGAGGAGGCATGGATGGCGTTGTGTTCCGAGAATAATAAATCGGGTCGATCTAGCGGAAGGTCGCCGTAAACCTCATCCGTTGAGACTTGATGAAAACGAGTCACATGGGTTTCTCTGGCAGCATCCATTAAGTTCTGGGTACCCAGTACATTGGTTCTGAGAAAAACAGAAGGATCTTCAATGGACCGATCCACATGACTTTCCGCTGCAAAATTAATCACCACATCAAATCCCGCCTGATGAAAAATCTCAAAGACTCGATTTCGGTCGGTAATATCGGCCTCTATGAATGTGAAATGAGGAGACTTCTTCGCATCTTCCAGAGTAAGGGGATTGGCAGCATAGGTCATGGAATCCATGCAAAATAATGAATGATCCGGGTGATTCTTCATGTAATAATAAACGAAGTTGCTTCCGATAAATCCGGCACCGCCGGTGACAAGTATATTCATGAATGTCCTCCTGAAGGGGTAATGAATGGGTTGTTTCGTTCCTTTGAGATTATATCATATGTTGACAAGGGAAAGAACGCTATAATATAATTAGCCACGCAAGAAATCCCGGGAAATGAGAAAAACAATGGGTATGAGAGTAGAATTTCACAGGCGGTATCAGCCGGAAAACCAAATGGACTGGCTTCACCAAGCGATATATGAAGAAAATCTTGGGGAAGGAGGGCGTTTGGAAGCCTCTTTGACCCAACTCTTTCAAAAATCCTACGGGATTTTCAATGTTTTGTGGACCACCTCCGCCACTTCAGCTCTGGAGATGGCATTTCGTCTCATGGAGTTGACTAAGGGGGATGAGGTGATCATTCCATCCTACACGTTTCCTTCCGTTGCCAATGCTGTGCTGGCGGCAGGGGGCATTCCTGTTTTTTGTGATATAGAACAGGAAACACAAAACCTAGACGTGAATGGACTGGATCAGTGGGTTTCTTCAAAAACAAGGGCGGTGGTGGTCTCTCATTATGGTGGTATCCCTTGTGACATGGACCGATTGAAGGATTGGGCCCTGGCCGAAGGTGTAGCCGTAGTAGAAGATAGTGCCCAGGGTGTCCATGCAAAATACAAAGACCAATGGTTAGGGACATTGGGAGATTTTGGCGCATATAGTTTTCATCATACGAAGAACTTCTCCTGCGGAGAAGGAGGGGCTTTTCTGTTTCGGGACAAAGAGATGGTTCACAAAGCCTCCATTTTGCGAGAGAATGGAACCAATAAGGACCAGTTCCGTCGAGGAGAAGTCTCGTCTTATTCGTGGCAAGACCAAGGTTCTAATTTTGTGATGAGTGCTCCGAGTCAGGCCCTGTTGATTTCTCAACTAGATGAGGCGGCTCGAATCACAGAAATTCGTAGGTCCATTGCGGAAAATTATCATCATCAACTACAAGAAGCCGGATTGCCGGAATATGGTTTTCAGTTGATGGCGTTTCCGGAAGAAGTGACTCCGAACTATCATCTGTACTATTTTCTTTGCCCAGGCTACGAAGAAAGAGAGGATTTAAGAAGGGGATTGTTGGAAGACGGAATCGACGCCAGAAGTCATTTTGTGCCCTTGCATCTTTCGCCCATGGGAAGAAAATTGGGCTACCATCCGGAGGATTTGCCCCGTAGCCGAAATGTGGCCGAAAGGTTATTAAGACTACCGATTCATACCCAAATGACGGGGCAACAGGTGGACTACGTGGTGGATCGACTATGGAAAAGGGTGAAGCGCTAATGGATTCCACTCAATTATTGATAATGATTTCAACGTATAACGGAAAGAGCAGCATTTCGGATGTGATAAATGAAGTTCGATATGTACTAAAGAGGGAAAATATTTCGTGTCAGTTTTTGTTGGTGGATGACGGAAGCCGGGATGGAAGTCAAGAGGTGCTTCTTCAGATTGCTTCCCATGATTCGGATGTGAGCGTCCTGTGCTATGACAAGAATGTTGGACAGCAGGAGAATATAAGAAGAGGCCTGCGAGGGATACAGGGGGAGCCCCTCATAGTTCTTACCATGGACGATGACGGGCAGCATCCACCTGAGGTGATTCCGGTGCTGGTCCACAAAGCCATGGAAGGATACGACATGGTATATGGCATCCCGGAATGGACGAAAGAGAGCCGCCCTCCTTTTATACGAAGATATGGAAGCCGATTACGAGATATTTTTTTTCGAAAAGCTTTCCGCCTGCCCAAGGGCGTGAAGGTAAGTGCATATCGGGTGATGACCGGGAATTTGGCCAGACGGCTGTCTGTTTCCAACCGGAATTTTTTTTATCTTTCGGCAGAGGCACTACAAGCAAACATAAGAGTGGCCAATATACCCTACCCTTATGTCCCCAGAAAGACGGGAAAGTCCAGCTATTCCATATGGAAATTAGCCTGTCTATATACAAAGATTTGGTACTATTATCGATGGAAGAAGAATTGAGAAAAGCATGATGAAACGAATACTTCTTTTAGGAGGCGCTCAATGCCAAAGAAGCGGAATCCGCAAGGCCAAAGCGATGGGAATCCAGGTAGTGGTGGCCGACTATAGCGACAATCCGTCGGGATTAGAGGAAGGAGCCATTCACTGCAAAGTGAGTACTTTTGACAGTGAGGCCTGTATCGCCGCTGCCAAGGATTGGAAGGTGGATGGTGTAATGACCATGGGAACCGACCAACCTGTATTCACGGCTGCCATGGTAGCGGAAGCCTTGCATCTTCCCAGCTGGCTCACGGTGGAACAAGCAAAATCTGTCACCAACAAAAAGGTGATGAAGAAGCACTTGGAAGCCGCAGGAATTCCCACTGCCAAGTGGAGCCTGATTTCCCCCGATCAACATGAAGTAGCGGGTAAGCTATCGGGACCGGTAGTATTAAAGCCTTTGGATGCACAAGGACAAAGAGGGGTTTTTCGCCTGGACTCTCAAGAGGAAGTGTTGGAACATCTTCCTCTCACATTGTCTTATTCTAGAGAAAAAGAGGCCTTGCTGGAAGAATATTATCCTTCCAGCGAAATCACCGTCAGCGCATGGGCTTGGGAAGGAGAACTTACGGTTTTATCCATTACCGACCGATTGCATTTGGCGGGGGAGAAGCACATTGGTATCGCCCGAGGCCACCGATTCCCAAGTCAGTACAGAGAGTGGACGAAATCCATCCTGAAAATTTCAAAAGACATTCAAGAAGCCTTTCATATTACCCACGGACCACTATATATTCAATTGTTACTGGGGGATGAGGGACTCTTGGTGAATGAAGTGGCATGTCGTATTGGGGGCGCTTTCGAGGATCTGTTTATCCCCCTCATTACTGGATTTGATATTTTGGAAAGTGTGATTTTGGGAGCACTGGGAGAAACCCCTCACCTTACGGCATTGAAGGAATACCATATTTCCAAATCTCCTGGCACCGCTTCGGTTCAATTGCTTTTTGCCCATCCTGGACGGATTCATAGAATAACACCGGAAAGCCAGGTGAGGGATTTTCCTCATGTGGTGGATGTGGGATATAATTACAAAGTAGGGGATTGGATTGGGAATACGGAAAATGCCACTCAGAGACTGGGACATTGTGTGTTGGTGAACCCGGCAGGGTCTGTGGAAGAATCGATAAAGCATTTTCAACAACGATTTCAAGTATTGGATGAAAAAGGAAGGAACTTGTATCGAATCCTATGAGAAAAAGAGGTAGACGAAAAAATTGGATATGGATTGGTCTGCTGGTGGTGACTCTTTGCACCAGCTGTGGTTCAGCGAAAGAGGAGGCCCAAATCCGAATTGCGGAGCAGTATGGGCTGGCCTATGCCCCTCTGCAGGTCATGCGAGAACAGCAATTGTTAGAAAAAGCTTTGCCGGGTGTTTCTATAGAATGGAAGCAATTCGGTGGGCCTACACCCATTCGTGAGGCAATGGTTGCCGGTGAAATCGACTTTGGATTTATGGGTCCGGCACCTGTGCTGGTGGGTTTGGACAATGGCATGAAATGGAAATATGCTACCGGTCTATCCTTCAATGAAGTGGCTTTAGTAACCGATCAAGAAGACATAAAAACCCTGGGAGACATCGGACCAAAAGATCGAATTGCCATTTTGTCGCCTGGGGCAACCCAACATATCCTGCTATGTATTGCCAGTGAAAAAGCTTTTGGAGATCCCAACTATTTTGATCATCAGATCGTATCCCTGTCTCATCCGGATGCCATGGATGCATTGATGGCGGAGACGGAAATCGTGGCCCACTTTTCTACCCCCCCATATTTGGGGCAGGAGTTGGAAGCGGGTATGCATGTAATCATAACCGGCGAAGAGATTATGGGGGGACCCTTCACTTTTATTACTGGTGTTACTCTGGAAAGCTTCTACGAAGAGCATCCGGACTATTACAAAGTGATACTGGACTGTTTGGATCAGGCCATTACTTATATCAATGAAAATATGGAAGAAGCGGCGGCTTTGTTGGCTCCTGTTTATGGAGTTCCCCAAGAGGAGTTGTTGACGCAGATGACCTACCATGGAACCATCTATTCCAATCAATTGGTGGGAATTCAGAAGCTGGCGGATCAAATGTTGGCTTTGGGCTTAATCAAGGAACCTATTCTAGTGGAAGAAGTGACGATATATGAAATGGAAAAAAGATAAAAAAGAAAAGTTGATTATGGTCCTTTGGGTGTTGTTTTTTCTGGCATTGTGGCAGGTTTCGGCTACATTAGGAGGAGTTTCTTCCCTTGTATTGCCCACATTGGGAGAAGTGGGCAATACCCTGCTGGATTCCGTGGTCAATGGAAACCTTCTGATACAGATTTACTATTCTCTTAAGGTAATCGTTATAGGAATGATAATCGCAACGGTTCTGGCACTGATATTATCCTTGGCGGCGCAGCGGTATTTGGTGATGGCGGGATTGGGAAAGGTTTTGGCGTTGGTAGGGCACCCATTACCGGCGTTGGCCTTGCTACCTCTGATTATTGTTTGGTTTGGAACAGGAGATGCTAGCATCATTGCTATTATCGTCCATTCTGCGTTATGGCCTATAATGATAAATTTGACGGAAGGTTTTGCGGCGGTACCTCCCATTTACTTGGAAATTGGTCGAAATATGGAACTTAGCCATTGGGCCATGACTTGGGAAATTCGTATGAAATCCGCATTGGGATATTTTATTTCCGGATTGAAAATTGCGTTTGCCAGGAGTTGGCGGGCATTAATCGGTGCGGAAATGGTGTTTGGTGCTATTGGTTTGCAAGGAGGTATTGGATGGTACATCTTCAAACAGCGCACCTTTATGAATACACCCGGGTTGTTTGTTGGAATTCTTGTGGTAATTATCATTGGATTTGTTGTGGAATCGGTACTATTTCAATACTGGGAAAGAAAAACCATACGCAAGTGGAATCCCACGGTCTAGGAGGAAATCTGTGAGAATCTCATTAAAAAATGTCAATCGATCTTTCGAGAACCAGGGAGAAACCTTGCAGGTGCTTCGGCATTTGAATTTGGAGGTAGAAAGCGGTGAGTTTATCGCCATTTTAGGACCCTCTGGATGTGGGAAAACTACGCTTTTGAAGGTCATTGCCGGTTTTGAGGAGGGTGGATCTCCTTGTAGAGAAGTATTCATGATACACCAGGATTTCAACCAATTATTCCCTTGGAGAACCCTGGGTGACAATGTATCCTATGCCATTCGTAAAGCCAATCGGGGATTCACCTCATCGGAGGGGGAGCAAAGGGCAAAGGAAGCATTGCTGGCCGTGGGGCTGGAGGAATTTTATGGATATTATCCCCATCAACTATCCGGTGGAATGAAGCAGCGGGGCGCATTGGCCAGGGCATTGGCTATGGAGAGCCAAGTATTATTAATGGATGAACCTTTTTCCAGTTTGGACAAGGAAAGCAAAGAAGGAGCCATTCAGCTTTTAAAAAAGTTATGGAAAGAAAGGGGTTTTACGGTTGTCTTCGTAACCCATGATGTGGAGGAGGCCAAAGCGCTATCCCACAAAATCATCTATTTTGAAGACATAAACGGTAAAGTCCAGGTCTGATTCCATATATTGTACGATACGAATGCCGTATACATTATCTTGGAATTCATGAACCAGGGTACAGGATTCTTGGAGATAATCCTGTAATTCGTCCATGTACCGTAAGTTCCCGTAGATCATGTTCCAAATAGGCCGTTTCTGATAAATCAAATCCAGTTCATCGGATATGACGATGTACTGGATTTGATTTTCTTCCAGATACTCCGAAAGAGAAAGATTGTTTTCTTTGAGGTAGGAAAGATTTCGATAGTCCCTGAGACCGTCATTTTCAAAATAGTATTCACTGTTCAAATTGGCCAGAACCTTGGCATGGGAAGGAATGGCTTTGCTAATTTCATTTAAATATCTGTCATAGGAATATTGGGTGGATAGCCAAGGCGAAATGTTCGAAATTGTGGAAAGTAAAAGCACTATGATGATGGCAGCCATGGAAAGCCATAGACCAGGTGTCTTCTTCTGGTTCTTTTCTTGCCAGAAGAAGAGCAGGAGAAGATACAGCAGCGCAAAAAACAAGGGAAAGAAGAACACAATGCTGGTCTGATTATATCGGCCGATGATAACCATGCCTATAAAAATCCCCAATAGTCCTTGTAACACAAAGAAAAGCGGTCTTCGTTGTTCTGTGGGGAGAGTCTTTTTTTTCTGCAAAACCAACCACAAAGATACCAGGAAAGCCACTCCAAAGAGAATGAGTTCTATTCGAATATTGGGAACATGGTAGGTGCCACTGACCTGAAACCATATTTTTTGGAGAAAGTAGGGGAATTCTCCCAATTTTGATGTGATGGGGGCGGCGATATCAAATTCGCTTTGGCCGTATGCCAGATAATGAGAGAAAAAGTTGGGGTCGAAAGAAAGACTAATGGCAAGAAAAATGCCTCCTATGGATGCCGTAATGCCTGTGTATTGCAATAACGGCTTCCATTTCGTGAGAGGGCGGACATGGAAGGTCTTCCCGGGAAGTAGCATGAGTAAGCCCATCATTCCAAGAATGAAACTATTGGGATGAAGTCCGATGGATAGACCGGTTATAATGGCAGCCGGAATGGGTTTTTCGCGGTATAGAAGAGAAGCAATGGCCACCAAGGCCAACAAAAGAATGATTTCTTGTCGGGCGAAGTGTGCGGCATATATGAACTGAATGGAACTGGCCATCATTGCCATTCCCAAGAAGGACGCTATTATGATCCTTCGATTTTCCTCCCTATCAATGGGACTGAGTTGGATCAAGAGACGTTGGAAGAGGCCGAGTACAACCGTGGAAGTTAGTAGCGACAAGAGCCGGAATGAGAAAACATGGTACCCAAATATCATGAGAAATGGCATCTGCAAAAGGTGAAAAACCGTTTTAATGGCATGAGGGTATCTGGGCTTTACGTCATAAAAGGTCTCCGTAACCCCCAAGTCTTTGCTTTCCAGTATGTTTCGGGTAAGCCCGGATAGCCAGGATTCATCCGAATGCACGAAAGGATACTGTGTGAGGAAAAGAAGGTTCATTAAGAAGTAAGCCACCAGAAAGAGAATGGTAGCGATGGTGGATTTATTGGTTTCAGTCCATTTGCTTGTTAGAGCAATGGGGGTGGATTTTCGAGACATAAGCATAACCTTCTCTTGCTTTTTTTCCAACTATCTCACATTGTTAATTTTTTTTCAACTATAAAAATATCATATGTAGCATAAAAAATTATTATAGGACAATGGTTTCTCCCTGTTGTATGATGAGATTGACAGTTTACTAACAAAGTTACAGTAGCTCTTTTATTAAAGGAGGAGAAAGCTTGTGCGATTGATTGCTAAAAAATTAACACTGACACTTCTATTGGTACTATTGGCAGTCTCGGTTTCCGCTTGCAATCCGTCTGACTATGTGGAGACGGAATCTCAAATCATCAGTGCTTCTGATTTTGCAGAATTACTGGTTGGAGATGAGGAATTCTATATCATAGATATGCAGAAGCCGGAAGACTATAAGAAGGGTCACGTGGAGGGTGCGGTAAATGTAGTGAAAGATGATATTGTCATTTCCGTTCCTGTTGACAACATGTTGACATCGAAAGCAAAATTCGAAAAAGCCATGAGTGAAGCGGGTATCGAAGAAGATACCACCGTGTACATTTATGATAATGACCGTATGAGCGCTGCCCGCCTTTGGTGGTCCTTCCTCATGTATGGAAATGAAAATGCCAAAGTAATCGATGGTGGAATATCAGCCATCGAAATGGCCGGAATAGAGTTGACAAATCAGGCGCCTACCATCAAAGAATCGCAGTATAAAGCGGGAGACAAGAGTGATTTGTACATTGCCACCATGGGTGATGTAAAGGATCAGCTAGATGAACCGAATCCCAATATGATTTTGCTCGACGTAAGAACCGATCAGGAATACATAGAAAAAGGAAAAATCCCATCTTCCATTATGATGGATTATGCCAACGTTTTCTATGCTGATAATACATTTAAGAGTGTACAGACAATTCGTATCGATTTCATCGACAATGGAATGAGACCAGAAAACGAAATTATTATGTATTGTCAAACGTCCATGCGTGCAGCCCCGGTGTTCCTATCCTTGTATAATGCGGGATACAGAAACATTAAAATCTACGATGGTGCTTATCTGGAATGGTCCAGTAATCCCAACAACCCTGTAGAAATACCGGAAGGTACGGCGGTGTTGCCAAGTAAAAAAGATGCATCCTAGAGGAGGAGAGTAGTCCATGAAATTGAAGAAATTATTTGCAGTAATGCTGGTGATTGCCTTAATCGCAGCATCCTTCGCCGCTTGTGGCGGAACAGAAGCCCCCGTAGAAGAACCGGAAGATGTAGTAGAAGTAAATGTGGTGGAAGAGGCCGCAATGGCTTATTTTGCTGAATATCCCGAGAACAATCACATGATTACCATGGAAGCATTGATGCCCTTGATTGATGCGGGCGAAGAAATGTTCATCATCGATACCAGAGCAGCAGATGCTTACGCAGAAGGCCACCTGGCTGGCGCCGTGAACATGCCCTTTGCCAGCACCGCCATTGCGGATAATCTGGAAGTGATTCCAGATGATGTGCCGGTATATGTGTATTGCTATAGTGGTCAGACCGCATCTCAGGTAACTTCCGTTCTGAATGTAGCTGGCAAGCCGGTTACGAATATCCGTGGTGGATGGAATCGTGGAATTTCTACAACCGCCGGATTTGAAGCATATGTAAGCACGGATGAAGTGACCATGCCTACGGATGGTTACGAAGTAGATGCCGACTTAAAAGCGGCGGTAGAAGAGTATTTCGCAACCGTTGCATCCTATAATGGAACGGATTATGCAAACCAGAATATTTCTCCGGAAAAAGTGAAGGAAATCGTAGATTCCGGTTCCGACGAATATGTAATCCTTTCCGTAAGACAGGCGGTTGATTATGCGGAAGCACATGTACCGGGCGCAATGAACATTCCTTTTGGAGCCGGCATGCAGGAAGCTTTTGCTGATCTTCCCCAGGACAAGACCATCGTGGTATATTGCTACACTGGTCATACCGCATCTCAGACCGTTGGAATTTTGAGACTGCTGGGGTATGAAGCATTGAACATGGCTTTTGGCATGGGCAGTGTGGAAACCAAAGTAGGTTGGCTGGGTGCTGGTTATGAAACCGAAGCTGGAGAATAGTAGAAACAGTATACAATAGGCAATATCTTTCCCGGTTCGGCCAATTGCCGATTGGAAAGAATAAAATGAGTCCTGGGCGAACGCTACTTTTTCGCCCGGGACTTTTTTGTCCTTTGAGAGGGGAAATGGGATATAATAGTACAGAGAAAGCATTTGAGGAGAAGAAAATGAGGCGATTTATGACGGGACTATTGGGGATCATTGGACTAATTGTAGTGGCATTTGGCCTGTTTATTCTTTGGCTGCATGTCACAGAGTACGACCCGGCACCCAGAGAAGAGCTTTTGGTGAAGAGCATTGCGCCGGAAAAGATGGAAATGGAAAAAGACATCACCATCTTATCTTTTAATATTGGATACGGTGCATTGTCCAAGGATATGGACTTCGTCATGGACGGGGGGAAAATGTCTTATCCGGAATCATCCCAAATCGTTTATCAAAATATGGAGGGTGTAAAAGAGGCGTTGACTTCCATCCAACCTGACATCTTTATGATTCAAGAGATTGATCGGGATTCCAAGAGAAGTTATCATATGGATCAGGTGGCGTATTTGGAAGAAGCCCTGGAACTTCCCGGAGTATATGCGGCAAACTTCAGATGTCGATACGTTCCATTCCCTATACCACGCATGTTGGGAAAAATTGAAAGCGGTCTGGCAGTATTTCATGGATATACCGTAGAAAATGCCGACAGAGTGGCACTTCCGGTTCCCTTTCAGTGGCCGGTTCGACTGGCCCAGTTAAAGCGATGTCTATTGGTAGAGTATATTCCCATCGAGGGGACGGACAAAAAGCTGGTACTCATGAACCTTCACTTAGAAGCGTACGATGATGGGGGAGGAAGAGCTGCCCAAACGGCGGCTTTGGCCCGGTTGATGGAGGATGAGTACAATAAGGGAAATTACGTGATAGCAGGAGGAGATTGGAATCAAACATTTCCAGGTTCGGATTTGACACGATATCCGTTGGTGGACACGGAGACGTTTCGAGCCGGAGAAATAGATGAAACACTTTGGGATCAATGGGAATTTCATTACGATGAGTCGGTTCCCACCAGCCGTTTGCTGAACCAGCCGTATCAGCCTGAGCACCCAAAGACCCAGTATTATGTAATCGACGGATTTGCGACTTCGCCGAATGTACAAGTGGAGGAAATTCTGACAATAGATCAAGAATTCCAGTTTTCTGATCACAATCCGGTATGGATACGGATTCGGCTATTAAATGACGAGAAGGTATAGAGCAAAGGATGCTAATATAGGTGAGGACGAAGAATAGAAAAAACCCCGACAAGCGGGGTTTTAATTTTGGTTTTACTGGCGTCATAAAAAAATATAAATATTATTCCGTTATTTCTTCTTCTTTCGCTTCTTCTTCAGCGTCTTCTTTCGGCGTCGCTGAAACAGCCCCCGAGGAAGCCATTGCCGCTGCGTTTTCTAATACTTTTTCATACTCCACAAAAATTGCTTCTTTGATGCGATTTCGGGTTTCGGAAGTGAGAGGATGGGCGATGTCTCTGAAATCCCCTTCGCCCATCTTTCGACTGGGCATCGCTATAAACAGTCCGTTTTGTCCCTCAATGACCTTGATGTCATGCACCACGAACTCTTCATCAAATGTGATAGAAACCACCGCTTTCATCTTTCCTTCGTCGTTGACCTTGCGTACTCGTACATCCGTAATGTTCATACTTACTACCACCCTTTCTATGCCGCGTAAACCAAGTCCACACCGCAGTCGCGGTATTTCCCCGTCATTATACTAGAAAGAAGTTTCAATTACAAGAATTTCGTCTAAAAAATCTGATTATTCGGAAAGAAGGACAGCTTCCGATTTTCCTCGTCCAACGGCCCCATATATACGATAGGGACGTAGTTGTCAATTTTTTTTCGCTCCGGTTCTTGAGATGCAATCACCACGCCGGTGGAGAGTACTTCTATGTCAAACTCGGAGAGAATATCGGCGATTCCTTTTACGGAGCCTCCGCCTCGCATGAAGTCATCAATGATTATGGCTCGAGTCCCGGGATTCACCGCCCGCTTGGCGATGCTCATCTTTTGAATCCGGTCATAGGAACCCGAGAAATAGTTGATGGAAACAGTAGAACCCTCGCTGATTTTCGTCTCTCTTCGAATCACCACTAGGGGTAGATTTAATAAGAAAGCAGTCATAACTGCCACGGGAATTCCCTTGGTTTCAATGGTTGCTACCAAGTCCGCTTCTGAGTTTTGAAATTTTCGTGCAAAAACAGTAGCCAGTCTTTTCACCAAATGGGCATCGAACATCAAATCGGAGCTATAGATAAATCCGCCTCCCAGTAATCGACCGGGATCGGTGAGTTTTTGGCATAATTCCTCTTGTAGCAATAAGGTGTCTTTGTTCGAGACGTATGGAACAAATCGGACGCCTCCTGATGCCCCAGGAGTGGTTTCTATAAATCCCAGTTCCGACTCTTTTAGAATTTCCTTGGCAGTGGAAATATCTTCACTGATACTGGACTTAGCGGCTCCAAACTGGTCGCAGAAGGTTTTTAAGCCAAAGGTTTGATTGGGAGAGTCCGATAGTATCTTAATGAGGTTTCCCACTCGGTGAGTGCGTTTCATAAGAATATCCTTTCCATAAATTCGAACATCAGTATATTTTATGTCAATAATATTCGCTTCGGTGAAAAAAGTCAAATCCGGAGATTATTTTTGAAATGACCCCTTCGATATGATATACTGATATTGCAAAAAGTGGAGGTTAAGATGAACCAGTTAAAGGACCATAAACAAATACATTGCATCGGCATTGGGGGAATCGGACTTTCCGCAATTGCTGAGATTCTTTTGGAACGTGGGTTTCGGGTAACCGGATCCGATATGAAGGAGTCCGATGTGACGGACCGGCTGATATCAAAGGGGGCAAACGTATATTTGGGCCATAGGGGAAAAAATGTAGAGGGAGCGGACTTGGTGGTCTATTCTGCCGCGGTGGGAGAGGACAATCCCGAGCTGATGCGGGCCAAAGAGCTCTCCATTCCAGCGGTTACAAGAGCCGATTTATTAGGCACGTTGATGGAGGATTACTCCAATAGCATCGCCGTATCCGGAACCCATGGAAAAACTACAACCACCTCTATGGTTTCTTTAATTCTCCAGGATGGGGGGAAAGACCCCACCATCTTAGTAGGGGGTAATCTCCCGGAAATCGGGGGCAATGTGAAAGTGGGAAAAGGGGAGTATTTTGTTACCGAAGCCTGCGAATATATGGATAGTTTTTTAAACCTGAAGCCAAAAATAGAAATCATTTTAAATATTGACTCGGATCACCTGGACTATTTCAAGGATATTGACCACATTGCCAAATCCTTTCAAACCTTTGCGCAATTAGTGCCCCAGGATGGATATATTATCGCACTGGACTCCAACCCATTTGTGAAGTCCGTTACCCAAGAATTGCCCAATGTGATTACCTTTGGGCTCACGGAAAACTGTCATTATTGGGCAAAAAACATTCGTTTTACGGAAGCGGGATATCCTTTATATGATTTATATCATAGAGAAGAATTCCTGGTGGAAATGGAGTTATCCGTTCCCGGAGAACATAACATTTTAAATTCTTTGGCCGCTTTTGCTTGCGGTCATACACTAGGCGTATCTCCGGAATCCATGAAAAAAACATTGAAAGCTTTTCGCGGTACCCAGAGACGATTTGATGTTCAGGGAAGAACGGATAAGGGAGTGGTGATTGTGGATGACTATGCCCATCACCCCACAGAAATACGAGCCACTCTTCGGGCTGCCAGGAATATGCCCATGAAAAATCTTTGGTGTCTTTTTCAGCCCCATACCTATACTAGAACAATGGCGTTATTTGATGAGTTTGCCGAATCCTTTGAGGACGCAGATCGGCTTATCATGGCGGAAATATATGCGGCTCGCGAAAAAAACATATACAAAATCAGTTCAAAAACCATTGTGGATAAAATCAAAGAAAAAGATCCGGAACGATTCGCATATTATTTTGAAACCTTTGAAGAAATTGCCGACTTTGTTTATCAAAATGCGCAAGATGGGGATTATATCATCACCATGGGTGCTGGGGATATTTACAAGGTGGGAGAAATGATTTTGGAAAAAGATTTTTTGTAGGAGGCGACAATGCGTTACGAAGAATATCTGGGGATGGAAGAAGAACGGAGAACTCGTAATCGAGAGTGGTTGGAGAAGGGGGTTACCTTCACGGATTTGGAGAGCGCCTACATTGATGAAGAAGTCACCATTGGTGCAGGCACCCATATCGGCCCCAACGTGGTTTTAGAAGGAACCACTACCATCGGTTGTAGATGCCAGATTCGGGGGAACACACGAATCAAGGACTGCATCATTGGAGACGGAACAGAAGTGGAGGCATCGGTGTTGGTGGACAGCCAGGTGGGGGAAGATACCAAAATAGGTCCATTTGCCTATTTAAGACCCGGCAGCAAGGTGGGAAGCCGATGCAAGGTAGGAGATTTTGTGGAGGTAAAAAATTCATCCATGGGGGATGGAAGTAAAGCCTCTCATTTAACCTACATCGGGGATTCGGATGTAGGTCGAGATGTGAATATCGGATGCGGCGTAGTTTTTGTGAACTATGACGGAAGGGACAAGCACCGTTCTGTGGTAAGAGACGGTGCTTTCATTGGTTGCAATACGAATTTAGTATCTCCCGTTACAGTGGGAGAGGAATCTTACATTGCAGCTGGCAGCACTGTCACCACAGACGTGCCCAAGGGGTCTCTTTTTGTAGCCAGAGCCAAGGGGAAAATTATTGAAGGCTGGGTGGAAAGAAGAGGATTACTGAAGAAGAAAGGGAAGGTGTAAAAAAGAGATGAAACAAGCGGCATTTGCGGACTATAAGGTATTTGCAGGGAATTCTCATTTGGAATTGGCAGAGGAAATCGCGTCCATTATGGGAAAACCTTTGGGAAAGGCATCCGTCTCCACCTTCAGCGATGGGGAAATCACAGTTAATTTGTGGGAAACGGTGCGCGGTATTGACTGCTACATCGTGCAGTCCACTTGTGACCCGGTCAACAACAATCTTATGGAATTGCTTATCATGATAGACGCTATGAAAAGGGCATCTGCCGGCAGAATCAATGCCATTGTTCCTTATTACGGATATGCGAGACAAGATCGAAAGACCAAAGCGAGAGATCCCATTACCGCGAAGTTGGTGGCGGACCTTTTGGTGGCTGCGGGAGCAGATCGGGTGCTGACCATGGATTTACATGCCGCACAAATTCAAGGCTACTTCAATATCCCTGTGGATCATCTCTTGGGTGTTCCCATTCTGGTTAAATACTTTAAGGACAGAGCAATTGAGGATTTGGTCATTGTTTCTCCGGACCATGGCTCGGTGACACGGGCCCGTAACATGGCGCAACCATTGAATGCCCCCATTGCGATTATTGATAAACGAAGACCGGAACCGAATAAAAGTGAAATTATGAATATTATCGGAGAAATCGAAGGAATGAATTGCGTTCTGGTAGATGACATGATTGATACTGCCGGCACCATTACCAATGGGGCCACGGCGCTCATGGAAATGGGTGCGAAATCTGTAATGGCATGTGCCACCCATCCCATATTATCAGGCCCGGCCATCGAGAGACTGGTAAGTTCGCCCATACATGAACTGGTACTGCTGAACACAGTGCCCATCCCGGAAGAAAAAAGAATCCCTTCCATGAAGATTTTGTCGGTGGCACCACTTTTCGCGGAAGCCATGCTCCGCGTATTTACCAACGATTCTATCAGTAAGCTGTTTGATTAGGGAATGGGAGAGAGATAGGCAAATATGTTTGTGATTGTTGGCTTGGGCAACCCGGGTCGAAAATATCAAAATACGCGACACAATCTGGGATTCATCACTGTGGATCAGCTAGCCGAAAAGCACCAGATCAAGGTGAGCAAATTATCCTTTAAAGCATTGGTTGGCGATGGAGTCATTGCCAACCAAAAAGTTTTATTGGTGAAACCACAAACCTATATGAATTTATCCGGAGAGTCCGTGCGGCAGGTAGTGCAATATTATAAAATAGCTCCGGAAAATCTTCTGGTGATTTATGACGATGTAGATATTGAAACGGGAAAAATACGCATTCGAAAAAAAGGATCCGCGGGATCTCATAACGGAATGAAATCTATCATTTACCAAATACAATCCGATGAGTTTCCCAGAGTACGAATCGGAATTGGGGGAGAACGTAGGCTATCCCTACGAGATTTTGTGACCGGAGGATTTTCGAAAGAGGAAAAGCCGTTGTTGGAAGATGCGGTACAGCGTTCCGTGGGAGCTATCGAAAGTATTATAGCGGAAGGTGTTGACCGAGCTATGAATCGTTACAACGGGTGAAGAAATGAAAGAATATACCGGGATTTCTGAAAGTCGAACCGCGAAGGTGGTTGCCGATTTATGGAGTGAAAAGAAGGGGAAAGTGCTGCTGGTGGTTTCCACACCTCTTCGGGCGAAAAGATTGGCCGCAGACCTTTCTTTTTTTGTGGAAGAAAATATTTTTGTAATGCCGGCGGAGGAAGGCACCTTTCTACGGTATGAAGCCAAGAGTAAGGAAGGGCTATGGGAACGGATGGCGGGGCTGAAAGCACTATTGTCAGATGTTCCGGGCATCGTTATTGCGCCTATTTCCGCATGCTTACGGAAACTACCACCTGCATCCTATTATCAAGAAAAAGAAATAGAATTAAGGAGTGGTGGAGAATACCTATATGAAGAACTTACTTCGAGGCTAAACCAACTAGGTTATGAGCGGCTTCCCATGATTACAGATCCCGGTCAGTTCAGCATTCGTGGAGCGATTATCGATGTGTTTTCACCAGATGCGGAGTATCCCGTAAGGTTGGAATTTTTTGACCAGGAGTTGGAATCCATACGTACCTTCGATATCAAAACACAACGATCCATAGCCCAAATCCGTGAAGTGACATTGTATCCTGCATCGGAAGTGTTGGTAAATGATAAGATGCTTCAGCTGGGTTGGAAGAAAATCCATGATGAATATCAGAAATGGATTGGGTTAACAAAAATAGAAAATCCGGAAAGGGCGAAAGAGCTGGAAAAAAGATTGAGCCAGCTGGAAGAGAATATTTTTATTGGCAAAAACCGACAGGTGATGGAGCAGAATGCGGAATACTTCTATCCACATACCTCATATCTGTGGGAATACCTGAACCCGGGAGACATGTTGGTAATAGAGGATGCCCAACGGATTTTGGAAGAGGCGGCCCACCGGGAAGAAGAAGGCCTGAAAGAGTGGGAAGTGTTGCTTTCTATGGGACGAGCCATTCCAAAAGATAAAGAGAGAATCATACATGCAGATACTTTTTGGGATTGCCTAAAAGACTTGGCCAAATCTCAACCGAACCAGGAGCAGGTGGGAGACAGGGTTTTAATTACGCCGTTGCCCAAAGAAATCCCCGGAATATTTGTGGAGAGTTCCACGGCCATTTCTTCGAAGCAGGCCCCTGTGTACAATGGCAGTATGGATGTCTTCGTGAGGGATATAAAGAAGTACCACACCATGGGTTATGAAATGATCATAGCCTGTTCCAGCCAGGACCGGGAGAAGAATCTCAGGGATTTGTTGGAAAGAGAGGATCTCACGGGTCGCATTGTTCTGCGCCAAGGAACATTAACCTCCGGCATGGAATTCCCGGACGAAAAACTTTTGGTATTGTGGGATGGAGACATCTTTACTACGGGCAAACAAAAGTCCAGACGGAAAAGAAGCAAAAAGGAAGGCCAGGTTATCAAGGCTTTCACAGATCTTTCCAAGGGAGATTTTGTGGTGCACGAAAGCCATGGAATCGGCAGATTTATAGACATTCAACAACTTACAGTAGAAGGTACAAAAAAGGACTATCTTAAAATAAAGTATGCGGGGGAAGATACGCTTTATATCCCGGTGGAGCAGATGGACCTGATTCAGAAGTACATTGGTTCAGATGGGGTAGCCCCTAAGATTAATAAGCTGTCCGGACCGGAATGGAAGAGGACCAAAGCCAGCGCCAAAGAAGCGATTCTTGAAATGGCACAGGAAATTTTAGAACGTTCGGCGGAACGGGCCGCTCTGCCCGGTTATGCCTTTGGCCCGGACACTCCTTGGCAACAAGAGTTCGAGGATCAATTTCCATATACGGAGACAGAGGATCAGCTGCGCTGTATCGAAGAAATTAAAATGGACATGGAGAAGCCGGAGCCTATGGATCGACTACTCTGTGGGGATGTGGGATTTGGTAAAACAGAGGTGGCAGCACGGGCGATTTTCAAATGTGTGGCGGAAGGGAAGCAGGCGGTCATTCTGGTTCCTACCACCCTCTTGGCAAACCAACATTATCACACCTTGACACAGCGGTTCGAACAGTTCCCTTTTCGTGTAGAGATGTTGTCCCGGTTCCGAACCGATAAAGAACAAAAAATCATTGTGGAAAAAGTGAAGAGTGGCGCCATAGATGTTATCATTGGCACCCATCGGTTACTCTCCAAGGATGTGGGATTCAAGGACTTGGGGCTTCTGGTCATCGATGAGGAGCAACGATTTGGGGTAAAGCATAAGGAAACTATTAAAGAGCTTCGAAGTCATGTGGACGTACTGGCTTTGTCTGCCACACCCATTCCGCGAACACTGCATATGTCCCTGACAGGAATCCGGGACATGAGCTTAATTGAGGACCCGCCGGAAGAAAGATATCCGGTGCAGACCTATGTGTTGGAAGAAGATGAGTTGGCCATTCAAGAAGCGATTCGGAAGGAATTGAAGCGAGGCGGCCAGGTTTATGCGGTGTATAACCGGGTGCGGGGAATCCTGCGAGTGGCCAGGCAGTTGAACAAGCTGGTGCCGGAAGCCCGGTTAGCGGTGGGCCATGGACAGATGAATGAAGGCGCATTGGAAGATGTGATGTTGGGATTTGTGGAAGGGGAGAAAGACATCCTATTATCCACCACCATTATTGAAGCAGGCTTGGATATTCCCAATGTCAACACCATTCTCATATTGGAAGCGGACCATTACGGCCTGTCCCAACTATATCAGCTAAGGGGCCGGGTAGGGCGTTCCAACCGACTTGCCTATGCCTATTTGTTTTATCGGAGGGGCAAGACCCTTAGCGAAGCGGCGGAAAAAAGGCTGCGAGCCATTCGCGAGTTTACAGAGCTGGGCGCAGGGTTCAAGGTGTCCATGCGGGACCTGGAAATTCGTGGTGCAGGAAATTTGCTAGGCACACAACAATCCGGGCATATGATGACAGTGGGATATGAGCTCTATATACGCTTATTGGAAGAAGCCATACTCACACTTCAGGGCAAACCCATTCCGGCAGAAAAACAAGATACTTCGGTGGAACTGAAAGCATCGGCATATATCCCTACAGAATACGTGCCGGATGAAGTGTTGAAGCTGGAAATGTATAAGAAAATAGCCGATGCAGATACACGGGAAGAGATGGCAGAATTGGAAGAGGAAATGAAGGATCGATTTGGGGATGTTCCCGCCACCGTTACCACCCTTCTGATGATTTCTCTTATCCGATCTCTAGCGGAAGAACTGGCCATCACCCGCATCACAGAAGAAAAGGGAAAAATTCTGTTTTATGTGGCTCAGGAAAACCCCATCGAGCCCATTGGATATGCCCGTCTATATGAAACATTTGGAAATCGTGTGGAAATTGGGGGAAGGGTCAAGCCTCTGATTAAGTTGGCAACGGATGAAAAACAGAAGCTGGGGGATACTCTTGCATTTTTGGAAATTCTAAAAGGCCTGTGATATAATGAGCCATCCTAATATCTTATGGGATGGTGGGTAGAAGGAGGAAAAAATGCTGTTCAAAAACATCACCATATTGGATCGAGACATGGCCCCTCAGGAAAACATGTATGTGGGGACCTTGCATCGAAAAATCCACTATATTGGCAAGATTTTTCCGGAAAACCACAGTATATATGGGGAAACCTTTGATGGAAAAGGGAAGCTCCTTATGAGTGGGTTTTTCAATAATCATGCCCATTCTCCCATGACATTGATGAGGGGATACGGCGAAAATATGGTTCTCAAAGACTGGCTGGAAAAGAGAATATTTCCTTTTGAGGCCCTTTTGCATGGACAGGATGTCTACTATGCCACCTTGCTTGCCATGGCAGAATCCTTGCGATTTGGGATTGTATCTACCACCGATATGTATTATTTTTCTAAAGACATGGTACATGCCATTTCGGAAAGTGGTGCAAAGAATAATCTATCCCGGAGTATCGCCAATTTCACGGGGGAAGACTTGTGGAGTTTGCCGGGAGCCCTGGAGATGAAAGAGTTATACGAAAATTATCACATGGTGGATGATGGAAGGATTCGCATTGATATGAGCTTGCATGCAGAATATACCTCCAATCCGAATACGGTGGCGGCATTATCAAAATATACCCAGGAAATTGGGGCAAATATGCATGTCCATGTTTCGGAGACCCAGGAAGAGCACCAGGCATGTAAAGAGCGTCACGGGAAAACGCCGGCTTCCTATTTACGAGATTTGGGCTTGTTTGAAACACCGACTACAGCCGCACATTGTGTATGGGTGGAAGAAGGGGATATGGCGATATTAAAAGAGAAGGGAGTCACGGTAGCGGTCAATCCCATTAGCAATTTGAAGCTGGCAAGCGGTGTCTGTAATGTTCCGGCCTTGTTGGAGAAGGGAATCAATGTTACCATTGGTACCGACAGCGTGGCCAGTAACAATAGTTTGAACTTTTTGGAGGAAATGAAAGTGTTTGCACTGGCATCTAAGATGCAGTTCAATGACCCCACGAAGGTCACGCCAAAGGAGACACTTTTTGCAGCCACCCGAGCAGGGGCGCTGGCGCAAGGTAGAAAGGATACGGGGCTTCTAGAGGAGGGATATTTAGCGGATTTGGTGGTGCTTGACATAAGCGGCGTTCACATGAAACCGATACATAACCTGTTAAATAATCTGGTGTACTCCTCTTCCGGAAGTGATGTGGTATTGACCATGGTGGATGGTAAGGTGTTGTATCGAGAAGGAACGTTCCCTACCATCGATATGGAAAAAGTGGTTTACGAAACCGAAAAATCCGTGACACGGATATTATCAGAAATTTAGACACTGGAGTGTAGTATGGCAAAAAAATCCTTTTTTCAAGGTGCGATAATTTTAGCGATTGCGGGCATCATCATCAAGGTGTTGGGCGCTTTTTTCCGGATTCCGCTGGCAAACATGATTGGAACCCAGGGGATGGCTTATTATCAAGCCGCCTATCCTGTATACGTATTTTTTATGATGTTGGCGACGGCGGGAATTCCGGTGGCAATCTCCAGAATGGTATCTGAAAGGATGGCAATGGACAATCATCATGGTGCCCATAAAGTGTTTCGGGTTTCTCTGGTGTTGTTACTTACCATCGGCCTTGTCTCGTCTTCTGTTTGTTTTTTTGGAGCAGGACTCATTGTAAAATGGATCAATATGGAGGGGGCCTATATCGCCATGCGCTCCATTGCGCCGGCATTACTGTTTGTTTCGGTAATGGCGGCTTTTCGCGGATACTTCCAGGGAATGCAAAACATGAAGCCAACGGCTACTTCCCAAGTGATTGAGCAGCTCTTTCGGGTGAGTGTTGGTCTGTCCTTGGCCTATGTTCTCATCAAAACCGGCACCATGGAAGCGGCGGGTGGTGCAGCTTTTGGGGCCACCATCGGGGGCATTGCCGGACTCACTGCTGTGGCCATGATTTATGGGATCAAGAAAAAGGGTTTCAGAGAAGACATTCTCCGAACTTCTCATATGGAAGAAGAAAAAGGACCTGTGATATTATCAAAAATATTTGTGATAGCCGTGCCCATTACCATTGGTGCTGCCATCATGCCTATTATGAATTTCATCGACGTGGCCATCATCATGCGAAGATTGGAAACAGCAGGCTACGTATTATCTCAGGCGGAAGATTTATATGGTCAGCTTTCTGGTTTCGCAGGCCCCTTAATCAATTTTCCTCAGGTGTTGACCCAAGCGGTTGCCATGAGTTTAGTCCCCACTGTGGCCATGGGATGGAAGCAGAGAGACATGGAATTTTTACACAGCAACATTCAACTTGGGCTCCGAACTGCTATGCTGGCAGGCTTTCCTTGTGCCGTCGGGTTATTCGTACTGGCCCAGCCCATTATGACCTTGCTATATCCTTTCCAGCGAGAGAGTGCTTTGGCTGCGGCTCCTATTTTAATGATTATGGCGGTGGGTGTTATATTTCTATCTACTGTCCAAACCTTGACCGGTGTGCTACAGGGTGTGGGGAAACAGTTGATTCCGGTTCGTAATCTGGCCATTGGAGCTGTGGTGAAAATAGGAATTACTTGGTGGCTGGTAGGGATTTATGCAGTCAACGTGAAGGGTGCGGCCATTGGAACCGTGTGTGCCTATTTGGTAGCGGCAGTGCTAAATCTTTTGGCCATACATAAACACACCGGAACCACCTTTGATTTATCTTTAACTTTTTTGAAACCGGGAATTTCGGCTTTGATTATGGGTGGGGCGGCCTATGGTGGCTACCAGATACTTTATGGAGCACTGGGTTCCAATGCCATTGCCGTGGCTTTGGCCATCGGGGGATCTGCGCTACTTTACGGTGCACTACTATTTGCCACCAAAGCGGTTACCAGAGAAGAACTGGCGAAAATGCCGAAGGGCACCAAAATCTTGAAATTAGTGGATGCTTTCCGAAGAAAGTGAGGAAGAGCTGGCATGGACCAACAAACAGCAAAATGGGACCTATTCAAACTGGAGCAAGAAGCAACCACTTCCCAAGAGGCATTGGGGCGACTCATTTCCATTGTTAAAATTCTTCGGGAAGAATGCCCTTGGGATCGAGAACAAACCCACGAAAGCCTCCGAAGCTGCCTTTTGGAAGAAGCTTATGAGGTGGTGGATGCTATCAATCATAAGGATGACGACAATTTGGAAGAAGAGTTGGGAGATGTATTACTCCAGGTAGTACTTCACGGAATTCTGGGAGCGGAAAGAAATAAATTCGATTTTACAACAATCGCGAATTTAGAATGTGAGAAAATGATTCGTCGCCATCCCCATGTTTTTTTGAAAGAAAAAGTTGATTCTATTGACAAAGCCCTTGAAAAATGGGAGAATGTCAAAAGAAAAGAACGGGAAGACACCACGCATACTCATCGACTTCAGGCAGTTCCCAGCGCCTTGCCTGCATTGATTCGTAGTTACAAACTACAAGCAAGAGCTGCGGAAGCCGGGTTTGATTGGGCGGAGGTGTCGGGTGCTTTTCAGAAGCTAGAAGAGGAATTGTCAGAGCTGAGAGAGGCAACCGAAGGAAAAGACCCTGGCCATATGGCTGAGGAGTTGGGAGACTTGATTTTTTCCGCGGTGAATGTGGCTCGTTTCCTGGGTGTGAACCCGGAAGAAGCTTTGAACGCCACTTCAGAAAAGTTCGTAAGGCGTTTTTCCGAGGTGGAGCAAGGGGCCAAGGCCATTGGAAAGAGACTGGAAGATATGTCTCTGGAAGAGATGGATGTGCTTTGGGAGCAGGCGAAGAATTCGGGAAACATCAAGTAAATCCACAGTGTCATCGGAATCATGAAGGAGGAATTGTACACATGAATAAGGCAGAATTAGTAGCTGCAGTTGCAGACAAGACGGGTTTTACCAAGAAAGACGCAGAAGTTGCCGTTAATGCATTTATCGATGTTGTTGAAACGGCATTGGTCAAAGGTGAAAAAGTACAGCTTATCGGTTTTGGAACCTTTGAAACAAGAGCCAGAAAAGCAAGACAGGGAAGAAACCCAAGGAAGCCTGGCGAAGTCATTAAGATCGCTGCATCCAAGGCACCTGTTTTCAAAGCAGGAAAAGCTTTGAAGGATGCTGTGAATAAATAAGTTGGATCAATGAAGTGGAGGGCGGCTTGGTCCGCTCTCTTTTTTTACTTTTATTCCGGGTGGTGGGGGAGCTGGGAGATGCGTATCGATAAGTTTTTAAAAAACTCAAGATTGATTAAACGACGAACCATTGCCAAGGAGGCTTGTGACACCGGAAAGGTGGAAATCAATGGGAAGGCTGCAAAAGCAGGTAGCGAAGTGAAAGAAGGGGATGTGGTTACGCTACTGTTGGGAAGGGGCACCTTGCGTGTTAGGGTGTGTTGTTTGACGGAATCCTCTCGAAAAGAGGATGCCGTGGGGATGTATGAGATTATTGAATAGTAGGTATGGAAGGGGACCTGGCCATGAAAAAGCATTCTAAGGTTACACAACTGGTAGTCATATCTTTTATGATTGGGCTGGAAGTGATTCTGACCAGAATTTTTGCGTTGTTTGTACCCACTTCGTTTCGTATTTCTCTGGGGTTCCTGCCGGTGTCTATGACAGCCATACTTTATGGCCCCATATGGGCAGGAGTGGCCTATGCCATGGGAGATCTCATAGGGATGCTACTGTTTCCCATGGGTCCATATTTTCCGGGGTTTACTCTCACTGCTTTTCTGACAGGCCTGACCTTTGGTTTGGTTCTGCACAAGAAAGAGGTTACCATAAAAAGGACATTGATGGCATCCCTCATTGTGGTGGTGTTCTGGAATTTGATTCTTGACACCTACTGGATTTACCTGCTATATGATCAAGCCTTCATCGCTATGTTGCCCATGCGTTTCGTAAAGGGAGTGATTACCGTTGCTATGCATATCACACTAATCCCTCTTACATGGAACAAATATCTCTCAAAACTGGAATTTTTGAAACAGTCATGAAAAATGCGTATTACTACTATGTTGCCTTAAACCTGTCTTCCTATGCGGCCATCGGTATGCTTCTGCCACTGTTAGGCCAGTATCTGGATTTCTTGGAGTTCTCCGGAAAACAAATCGGAACCATAACTTCCGTGGCCACCGCAACGGCCATTTTTGCCACTACCTTTTGGGGAGAAAAGTATGCCAACAGCTTCCGAAAAAAGAATGTGGTCATTTTTTTGTGTGTATTATCCGCCATAGTGGGGGTGGGGTTGTTGGCAGTCTCCTCCTACTGGGCTTTCTTGATAGGGTTTATGGTACTATATTTTTTCCAATCCCCAGTGATGGGTTTAAATGATGCCATGACCATTGAATCGGGACAACCCTTTAGTGCCATCCGAAAATGGGGTTGTATCGGATTCGCATTGGCCACCTTTTTTGCCGGGCGCCTGGCTGGTGAGGTAGGAATATTTGTAATATTTCCCCTGTATGCTATGGCATTTTTGCTCACAGCTGTTGCCATTGTTTTTATTCTTAGAATGGAAAAATCAAACAGGGATGTTCAGCAAAAATGGAAGAATCCCCCAACAGAATACAAGGATAAAAAACAGCGGATTGGTTACAAAGAAATTCTCGGGAATAAAAAGTTGATGGCTCTGATTGCCAGTTCCTTTTTCCTGTTGGGGACCAATGTGGCCAATAATACTTATTTCAGCTTTCTCTATATGGAAGGCGGCGGCACCCTGGCTGGTGTGGGTACTGTATTCCTTCTGATGGTGGGCAGTGAAACCGTATTCATGGCTTTATCCAACCGAATTTCGGCAAAAATAGGTTTGGAACGAGCCATTCTGATAGCTATGGTAATTTCTGTTTTGCGATTTGGATGGTATAGTACCGGCCCCGCTTATACGTGGTTGTTGGCATTTTTCTTTTTGCAGGGAGCGGTAAACGGTATTCTTTTAGTGGAATTCATACGCTACATACACCAGACGGTGGAGCCGTCTCAATTGGGTCTGGGTATATCTTTGTATTATGCCATCTCCAATAACCTGTCCACCATCTTCTGTCAGTTTATCGGGGGCCTGGCCTTGGATTCTGGAGGCGGGCCCGGCGTGTATCTATTTTTTGCATGCTATAACATTATCGGGGTCGTTCTGTATTTGATTTTTGGTCTATATAAAAGGTAAGAAAAAAACAGGCCAAAAACATGGAAAAACATGAAAATGTATGTTGACAAAGAAGACCCCAGATAGTATTATATAACTTGCCGCCACGGGAGACCGGGCGGAAACAGGGGCGTCAAAAACCCTTGTGAACCTTGAAAACTTCATAGTGTAGAAATTTAGTCAAAGGGAGCCCGAGAGGGTTTCCATAAGAAAGACTAAATGTACAATCAATCCACAAGATTGGTAAGAAATTCATCATGGGAAACCGTGATGAGGGTCTAAAAGTACAATTTCTTAAAAACAATAATTCTTAGAGATAAGAAAAAAAGCGAAGCGCGAAAGCGGTTCAAAATGAGCAAGAACAACTTTGGTTTAACGGATTCTAACGGATCCTTAAATACCATATTTTAAGAGTTTGATCCTGGCTCAGGATGAACGCTGGCGGCGTGCCTAACACATGCAAGTCGAGCGAGAAGTTTATGGAGTGCGTTTTCGGACAAGTGAAGTAAACGGAAAGCGGCGGACGGGTGAGTAACGCGTAGGCAACCTGCCCCATACAGAGGGATAGCCTCGAGAAATCGGGATTAAAACCTCATAATGCCATCGAGTCACATGGCTCTTTGGCCAAAGATTTATCGGTATGGGATGGGCCTGCGTCTGATTAGCTAGTTGGTGAGGTAACGGCTCACCAAGGCTGCGATCAGTAGCAGAACTGAGAGGTTCATCTGCCACATTGGAACTGAGACACGGTCCAAACTCCTACGGGAGGCAGCAGTGAGGAATATTGCACAATGGGCGAAAGCCTGATGCAGCAACGCCGCGTGAGCGATGAAGGCCTTTGGGTCGTAAAGCTCTGTCCTTGGGGAAGAAACAAATGACGGTACCCTTGGAGGAAGCCCCGGCTAACTACGTGCCAGCAGCCGCGGTAATACGTAGGGGGCGAGCGTTATCCGGAATTATTGGGCGTAAAGAGTGCGTAGGTGGTCTTGTAAGCGTGGGGTGAAAGGCAGTGGCTTAACCATTGTTAGCCTTGCGAACTGTGAGACTTGAGTGCAGGAGAGGAAAGTGGAATTCCTAGTGTAGCGGTGAAATGCGTAGATATTAGGAGGAACACCAGTGGCGAAGGCGACTTTCTGGACTGTAACTGACACTGAGGCACGAAAGCGTGGGGAGCAAACAGGATTAGATACCCTGGTAGTCCACGCCGTAAACGATGAACACTAGGTGTCGGGGTTTAAAGACTTCGGTGCCGCAGTTAACGCATTAAGTGTTCCGCCTGGGGAGTACGCACGCAAGTGTGAAACTCAAAGGAATTGACGGGGACCCGCACAAGCAGCGGAGCATGTGGTTTAATTCGAAGCAACGCGAAGAACCTTACCAGGGCTTGACATCCCTCTGACCGACCCCTAACCGGGTCTTCCCTTCGGGGCAGAGGAGACAGGTGGTGCATGGTTGTCGTCAGCTCGTGTCGTGAGATGTTGGGTTAAGTCCCGCAACGAGCGCAACCCTTGTCATTAGTTGCCATCATTCAGTTGGGCACTCTAATGAGACTGCCGGGGATAACTCGGAGGAAGGTGGGGATGACGTCAAATCATCATGCCCCTTATGTCCTGGGCTACACACGTGCTACAATGGTCGGTACAACGAGACGCAATACTGTGAAGTGGAGCAAATCTTCAAAACCGACCCCAGTTCGGATTGTAGGCTGAAACTCGCCTACATGAAGTCGGAGTTGCTAGTAATCGCAGATCAGAATGCTGCGGTGAATGCGTTCCCGGGTCTTGTACACACCGCCCGTCACACCACGGAAGTTGGGGGCGCCCGAAGTTGGTCGATCAATAGATTACCTAAGGCGAAATCAATGACTGGGGTGAAGTCGTAACAAGGTAGCCGTATCGGAAGGTGCGGCTGGATCACCTCCTTTCTAAGGAGACTAAAACTTCTACACTATGAGTTTTATGGGGAATTAGCTCAGCTGGGAGAGCACCTGCCTTGCACGCAGGGGGTCAAGGGTTCGAACCCCTTATTCTCCACCATTTGCGCTAATTCTAGCGCATTTTGTACCTTGAAAACTGAATAATGAAATGTGTAAAAACAAATTAACAACGAAATCGAGGTTGTCTTGTTCCACTATCAGCGGAGCAAGACGGCAAAATTTAAGAAACTAAGCAAAAGTTTTTCTGTAAAGAAAACGCGAAGGGTATTAAATACGATTTCAACCGAGAAACCAGAAAAACAATTTACGAGAGTTAATTAACAAGAGTAAATGAAAAGACCTGCTCAAACGCTAAGAGCAGGCAAATCACTTTTGGTCAAGTGAAAAAGAGCATGAGGTGAATGCCTTGGCACTAGGAGCCGATGAAGGACGTGACAAGCTGCGATAAGCTGCGGTGAGGAGCAAATATCCGTTAACCCGCAGATGTCCGAATGAGGAAACTCACCTACTTTAATAGGTAGGTATCCTATGGTGAATCAAATAGCCATAGCGAGGGTAACCCGGGGAACTGAAACATCTAAGTACCCGGAGGAAGAGAAAGAAACATCGATTCCCTAAGTAGCGGCGAGCGAACGGGGAAGAGGCCAAACCACAGTTTACTGTGGGGTTGTGGACCACTCATCACTTGAGGTGTTGGTAGTCGAATCTGTCTGGAAAGTCAGACCGAAGAGGGTAAAAGTCCCGTAGACGAAACCAACTAATCATAGAGTGGCACCAGAGTACCACCGGACACGTGTAACCCGGTGGGAAGCCGGGGGGCCCACCCCCCAAGCCTAAATACTACCTAGTGACCGATAGCGAATAGTACCGTGAGGGAAAGGTGAAAAGAACCCCGGGAGGGGAGTGAAATAGAACCTGAAACCTTATGCTTACAAGCAAAGGGAGCGCAAGTGACCTTGTACTTTTTGTAGAACGGGCCAACGAGTTATGGTATGTAGCGAGGTTAAGAAGCTGGAGCTTCGGAGCCGTAGGGAAACCGAGTCTTAATAGGGCGAATTAGTTGCGTGCTGTAGACCCGAAACCGGGTGACCTATCCATGTGCAGGTTGAAGTATCCGTAAAAGGGTATGGAGGACCGAACCCATGTCTGTTGAAAAAGGCTGGGATGACGTGTGGATAGCGGTGAAATTCCAATCGAACCCGGATATAGCTGGTTCTCCTCGAAATAGCTTTAGGGCTAGCCTCGAGATTTAAGATACGCGGGGGTAGAGCACTGAATGTTCTAGGGGCCTTCACCGGTTACCGAAAACTATCAAACTCCGAATACCGCCGTATCATGCTCGGGAGTCAGACTGCGAGAGATAAGTTCCGTGGTCGAAAGGGAAACAGCCCAGACCCACAGCTAAGGTCCCCAAATATAAGTTAAGTGGAAAAGGATGTGAAGCTGCATAGACAACTAGGATGTTGGCTTAGAAGCAGCCACTCATTTAAAGAGTGCGTAACAGCTCACTAGTCGAGTGACTTCGCGCCGAAGATAAACGGGGCTAAAACTTATTACCGAAGCTTGGGAATGTAGTAATACATTGGTAGAGGAGCATCGTATACGGGCAGAAGGTGTACTGTAAGGTATGCTGGACTTTATACGAGAGAGAATGTTGGCATGAGTAGCGTAAGCAAGGTGAGAATCCTTGCCACCGAAAATCTAAGGTTTCCTGAGGAAGGTTCGTCCACTCAGGGTTAGTCGGGGCCTAAGCCGAGGGCGAAAGCCGTAGGCGATGGACAACTGGTTGAGATTCCAGTACCACCGAAAGTCGTTTGATCGATGTGGGGACACAGGAGGATAGGCTGAGCGCACCGTTGGTTGTGTGCGTCCAAGAGTCAAGGGAGTCACGATAGGCAAATCCGTCGTGGCAATTCTGAGGCTTGATGGGGAGGGAAATTATAGTACCGAAGCAGCTGATTTCACACTGTCAAGAAAAGCCGCTAGAGAGACCGTAGGTGCCCGTACCGTAAACCGACACAGGTAGATGAGGAGAGAATCCTAAGGTGAGCGAGAGAACTATTGTTAAGGAACTCGGCAAAATTACCCCGTAACTTCGGGAGAAGGGGTGCCAGCGAAAGCTGGCCGCAGTGAAATGGCCCAGGCGACTGTTTACCAGAAACACAGGTCTCTGCTAAAGCGAAAGCTGATGTATAGGGGCTGACGCCTGCCCGGTGCTGGAAGGTTAAGGGGACGTGTTAGAGCAATCAAAGCACTGAACTTAAGCCCCAGTAAACGGCGGCCGTAACTATAACGGTCCTAAGGTAGCGAAATTCCTTGTCAGGTAAGTTCTGACCCGCACGAAAGGCGTAACGATCTGGGCACTGTCTCAACAATAGACTCGGTGAAATTGTAGTACCGGTAAAGATGCCGGTTACCCGCAGCAGGACGGAAAGACCCCGTGGAGCTTTACTGCAGCTTGATATTGGATTTCGGCGTTGCATGTACAGGATAGGTGGGAGACTTCGAAGCCAGAACGCCAGTTTTGGTGGAGTCACCGTTGGGATACCACCCTTGTAACGTTGGAATTCTAACTTGGTACCGTGATCCGGTACAAGGACAGTGTCTGGTGGGCAGTTTGACTGGGGCGGTCGCCTCCTAAAGAGTAACGGAGGCGCCCAAAGGTTCCCTCAGCGCGGACGGAAATCGCGCGAAGAGTGTAAAGGCAGAAGGGAGCTTGACTGCGAGACTTACAAGTCGAGCAGGGACGAAAGTCGGGCTTAGTGATCCGGTGGTTCCGAGTGGAAGGGCCATCGCTCAACGGATAAAAGCTACCCCGGGGATAACAGGCTGATACCGCCCAAGAGTCCACATCGACGGCGGTGTTTGGCACCTCGATGTCGGCTCGTCTCATCCTGGGGCTGAAGTAGGTCCCAAGGGTTGGGCTGTTCGCCCATTAAAGAGGTACGCGAGCTGGGTTCAGAACGTCGTGAGACAGTTCGGTCCCTATCCGCTGTGGGCGTTGGAAATTTGAGTGGAGCTGTCCCTAGTACGAGAGGACCGGGATGGACATACCTCTGGTGTACCAGTTGTTCTGCCAAGAGCATCGCTGGGTAGCTATGTATGGAAGGGATAAGCGCTGAAAGCATCTAAGTGCGAAGCCCCCCACAAGACTAGATTTCCTCCCTTTTAAGGGTAAGACCCGTGGAAGACTACCACGTTGATAGGTCGGAGGTGTAAGTGCAGCAATGTATTGAGCTGACCGATACTAATAGGTCGAACACTTGACCAATGGTTTTTAAGGATACTGTTTACCTCGTTTTTACACCTCTCTCATTATTCGGTTTTGAGGGTACAAA